>ENA-OPYE01000340-OPYE01000340.1-human-gut-metagenome-genome-assembly--contig:-NODE-340-length-37492-cov-44.161605_pt1 | contig 37492 bp, 20 predicted proteins | sample MGYA00241063_ERZ501442 | MGnify/ENA primary metagenome ERZ501442 (study PRJEB25962, sample SAMEA1967055) | human gut metagenome | biome: human gut; feature: human-associated habitat; material: faeces... | reverse complement strand
TTGACGATGAACGTTGCTTTTTTGTAAAAGGTGACATCTGCGACCGCGTGCTTGCCGACGAACTGTTTGCCAAGTATAAATTCGATTACGTAGTGAATTTTGCTGCCGAGAGCCACGTAGACCGTAGCATAGAGAATCCCCAGCTTTTCCTGATGACCAACATCCTGGGTACACAAAACCTGCTCGACGCCGCCCGCCGTGCCTGGGTCACGGGCAAGGACGAGTCCGGTTATCCCACTTGGCGCAAAGGCGTTCGTTACCATCAAGTGTCTACCGACGAAGTTTACGGCTCACTTGGTGCCGAAGGCTACTTCACAGAGCAAACCCCGCTCTGCCCGCACAGCCCTTACAGCGCCAGCAAGACGAGTGCCGATATGGTAGTGATGGCCTATCACGACACCTATAAGATGCCCGTCACTATCACCCGCTGTTCCAACAACTACGGTCCTTATCACTTCCCCGAAAAGCTGATTCCGCTTATCATCAAGAATATTCTCGAAGGCAAGAACCTCCCCGTCTATGGCGACGGCAGTAACGTGCGTGACTGGCTCTACGTGGAAGACCACTGCAAAGCTATCGACCTGGTTGTCCGCGAGGGTGTGGAAGGCGAAGTCTACAACGTAGGCGGTCACAACGAAAAGACCAATCTTGAAATCGTGAAGCTGACTATTGCCACCGTCCGCCGCTTGATGGAGGAAGAACCCCGTTACCGTGCAGTGCTGAAGAAACAAGTAAAAGCCGCCGACGGCACGATTGACATCAGCTGGATAAACGAAGACCTTATCACCTTCGTCAAAGACCGCCTAGGTCACGACCAGCGTTATGCCATCGACCCCACAAAGATTACCAATGCCCTGGGCTGGTATCCGGAGACGAAGTTCGAGGTCGGCATCGTCAAGACCATTGAATGGTACCTGAACAACCAGCCGTGGGTGGAAGAAGTGACCAGCGGTGATTATCAGAAGTATTACGAACAGATGTATGGAGGTAGAGGTTAAGGTTTAGGGATTAGGGTCTAACCGCTAATCCTTAACCTCTAACCTCTCAATTCAGCGCCACCGCTAACAGTAATCCTAAGAACAGCATATTGCGCGACGTCTCGCCCAGTATGCTGTTCAGCTTTTTACCGCTACCTATCTGTATCATTTTGCGCCACGTCAGTGCGTGCATATAGAGATAGACGCAGGGAGCCCAGATAAATTCCAGCGGAGTCAGCTTGCCCGTGTAGACAAACCAGAAGCAGAGCAGCACGGCGGCGATGCCCAGTGCCAGATACATATTCTCACCGAACTTCTTGCCGTAGCGTACCACCAGCGTACACTTGCCGCTCACGGCATCCTGCTCGCGGTCGCGATAGTTGTTCACCATCAGCAAGGTGTCTATGGCGAGGCCACTGACGAGCGACAGCACCACCACATCCATATTCAGCGTATAGGCCTGCACGTAGTAGGTGCCGCATACGGGCACGAAGCCGAAGAACACCAGCACCAGTACGTCGCCCCAGCCCCGATAGGAGAGCAGCGTGGTATAGAGGAAAGCAAACAGTATGCACACCACGCCCAGCACCACCAGTTCCCAGCCTCCGTGGGGCAGCTGCCCCCAGACGGTGAACAGCACTGCCAGCCCTGCCAGGCACGACAGTGTCAGTGCGATGCCGATGCCGGTTTTCATGGCTGCCGGCGTAATCCAACCTTCGGCGCAGGCGCGCTGCGGCCCCAGCCGGTCTTCCCGACGGTCGGTCCCTTTCTGGAAGTCGAAGAGGTCGTTGATAAAGTTGGCGGCAATCTGCATGCCGCAGGCAAAGAGGGCGCACAGCAGGGCGGGTGCGGTCTTGAACTGTCCGTCGCTGAAGGCAAGGGCACTGCCCAGCAATACCGGGATGATGGCTCCCGTCAACGTCTTGGGGCGGGCGGCGAGAAACCATGCGTAGGGTGAATTCTGTTTAATCTCGTTCATCGTAGTTCCAATTTAGTTCGGCATCTGCCAGCAAAAATACTGAAAATCCCTATATTTGTACCCACTTATGATGAAGAAGTTAGTCTACATATCCATTCTTTCTCTGCTGCTCTTGTCTTCCTGCCGTTCCAAGCGGATGATTACCGTGTCGTTGCCGCAGCCAGTCATGCAGGCAGACAGCACGCAGCTTGGCGATACTATCGGGTTGCCTGCCCGCCTTTCGCCGATGTTCACCTTTGACCAGTCTGATTTGCGTAATGTCCGCCGCCAGCCGGCGAAGGGCGAGGTAAAGAAACAGCAGATAAAGAAAACGGCACCGGTACAAAAGGTAATTGTGCAGCGAGGTACAAGAATCACATCGAAAACCACCCACGTAGGCTCGGCCTATAAGGGCGTCAGCCGCATTAAGACGTACGACTTCACGCATCGCGACGTGCCTGCCGCCTTCGAGGGCTTCCGCATCGCCTTTGTCTCCGACCTGCACTACAAAAGCCTGCTGAAGGAGGAGGGATTGAAGGACCTGGTCCGCCTGCTCATAGACCAGAAGGCCGACGTGCTGCTGATTGGCGGTGACTTTCACGAAGGCTGCCAGTACGTGCCGCCCGTCATGGCTGCCCTGGCGCAAGTGAAGACGCCGTTGGGCACCTATGCCGTGCTTGGCAACAATGACTACGAGGCTTGCTATGACGACATCGTGCGCGAAATGAGGCATTATGGCATGCATCTGCTGGAGCATAAGGTGGACACCCTGCGGCGTGGCGGCGAGCGGATTCTTGTGGCAGGCGTGCGCAATCCTTTCGACTTGGGCAAGAACGGCACATCGCCCACACTCGGCCTTTCGCCCGACGATTTCGTAATCCTGCTGACGCATACGCCGGACTATGCCGAGGACGTCCCGGTGACAAACTCCGACCTCATCCTGGCCGGACACACGCATGGCGGGCAGGTGACGCTGTTCGGGCTTTATGCACCGATAGTCCCCTCGCACTACGGGCAGCGGTTCCTCTCCGGGCTGAAGTACAACTCAAAGAACATCCCGATGATTGTCACCAACGGCATCGGCACTTCGCAGAAAGCCATCCGCATGTTTGCTCCCGCAGAGGTGGTGATGATTGTGCTGCACCGGCTGACGGACTGATTTATTCTTCGGGCATCAGCACCACTCCCAGTTTCTTCTTGCCATCCATCTTTACCACCATCGGCTGGCGGAAATGTACATGCCGCAGGTACTTCGTCTCGTGTACGGCAGGCTGTGTATTCAGGAATTCCTGGTTGTATACGCCGTCATTCATAAAGGCGTTGATGGTAAAGTATCCCACTCCAAAGGAGGTCAGGTTCTGGAAGAAGTGGGTTCCCTGGCTGGGGTCTACCCGGTAGTTGGTCAGTCCGGCTTCCACTATCACGCGGGCAGCGCTGATGTGCGGCCACTTCACGGGGATGCCGAGCCAGGTGTCACTGCTACCCCAGCGTCCGGGACCTACAAGGACATAGTTGCGGCCTTCGTCCAGGAACTGCTGGTTCAGCTTCTCTATCTCCCAGGCAATCTCCTGGTTGTGGGAGGCACTATAGTCGTCTGTCTTCACATAGATAATGTCATGTATCTCGTTCATGATGCCATGTCCCAATGAGTTGTTGGAACGGAGCAGTACCTGGTCGTCCGGAATGGCGGTAAGGTCTTCATCCAGCATCTCCTTGGTGTCGACTATCGGGCGGATTTGCAGCAGGTAGAAGGTGCCGGTTTTGTCCTTCTCGCGGCTCATGGTGGCGGCAAACTCTATCTCTACGGGACGGCGCATCTCCTGCTCTCCGTATTTCAAAGCCAGTTGCAGGATGCGTGGCAGGGGGAATACGTCGTGTTGCAGGATGTTGGCAAAGGTGATGACTTTGCGTCCGCCGGGATAAAGCCCGTCGCGGATAATCTGGTCGTAAGGGTCGTAGGTGGAGGCTATGTAGTTCAGTGCTCCGTCCTTTTCCGCTTCTTTGACGTGCAGTTTCAGCAGGTTGAAGCCGTCGTCGATGGAGAAGTCGTGACCGGCATTGCGCAGGTCGAGGGCATAGAAGCGGGTCTGAGTCTCTTTGAGGGCAATCTCCATTTCGCTGGTTTGCAGCACCTGGTTGGGGTGATAGGGCGAGAAGCGGAGCGTCATGCCGCCGTCCACAATATATTTGCCCAAGCCGAGTGCCAGATTGACGATACCTTCTTCCGCCTTCTCGTCGCCGATGGGGTAGTAGTTGAGCGAACGTGCCACGCCGGACATGCTGGGGTAGTAGCGGTCACCATACTGGTTGCCCACTACCTCTTGCAGGATGACAGCCATCTTTTCCTGGTCGATAACATTGCTCGTTGCCTGCATGTATGCCTTCGAGTCGCGGAAGTAGACCGAAGCATATACTCCCTTGATGGCATCGCTCAGCATGCGCAGCATCTCGTACTTGTCGTCCAGATAGGGAATCATGTAGGTGTTGTAGATACCGGCGAAGGGTTGGTAGTGCGAGTCTTCCAACAACGAGGACGAACGGATGGCAAGCGGCGACTTCACCACGTCGAAGAAGGTGAAGAAGTCCTCCACCAGGCGGTCGGGCAGCTTTGCTTTGAGGAAGTAGCGCAGGATGACGTCATCGTCGGCATCGGACAAGGCTATCTGATACAGATTGTTGGTATCCATAAACTCGTCGAACACATCGGTACAGAGCACGATGGTCTTGGGGATGGCGACACGGGCATTCTCAAACTCTTCGAACTCGGGGTGATGCTTCACCAGGTTGTCGATGAAAGCCAGTCCGCGCCCCTTGCCTCCCAGCGAACCGTCGCCAATACGGGCAAAGTTGGAGTATCGGTCAAAGCGGTCGCGCCTGAAGACTGCCACTACTCCCTGGTTTTTCATCTTGCGGTATTTCACGATAGCCTCGAAGATAATTTTACGGTGGGCATCCACGTCTTGCAAGCTATTCCAGGTGATGGGCCGCAGGAACTCTGCCACGGGAAACATGGCACGTGAGTAGAGCCAGCGGCTGACGTGGTTGCGGCTGATGTGGTAAAGGAATGATTCTGCCGGAACAGCAAAAAGAATGTTCTGCAGCTCTTTGAGATTCTTTACGCGGGCAATCTCTTCCAGCGTGTCCGGGTTGCGGAAGATAAAGTCGCCGAAGCCGAAATTGTCTGATACAATACGGCGCAGGTCCACATCCATCTTTTTGGAATTCTTGTCGATGAAGGCGGCATCGTATTTGGCTGCATACGCTACGTTGTCCGATTCGCTGGACTGTATGATAAGGGGTACAAACGGGTCTTCCTTGCGGATGGCGGCACAGAGCTTGATACCGGCCAGTCCGTCCTTCTCGCCCCGTTCTACGCGGGGGAAGCGTACGTCGGTGATGACACCTAATATATTATTCTTATATTTTTGGTAGATGCCAAAGGCTTCTTCATAGGTACGTGCCAGTACAATTTTGGGACGTCCCCTCATGCGCAGTGTGCGCTGGTGGGCATTCAGTGCTTCAGTAGAGAATTCCTGGCTCTGCTTCAATACGAATTTATACAGATTGGGCAGGATGGAGGAGTAAAAGCGGATGCCGTCTTCCACCAGCAGGATGAGCTGCACACCCACTTCGTTGACGTCGTGCTCCAGGTTCATCTTGTCCTCTATCAGCTTGATGATGGAAACCAGCAAGTCGGTGTTTCCCAGCCAGCAGAACACATACTCAAAGGGACTGAGGTCTTCATTGGCAATACGCTTGGTGATGCCGTGGCTGAAAGGGGTAAGTATCACCATCGGAATCTGTTCATACAGGTTTTTGATGTATCGTGCCACGTCGAAGCTGTCGTTGTCTCCCGTGCCCGGCATGCAGATGATGAGGTCGAAAGAGATGGAGGACAGCTGTGTCAGCGCCTCCTCGCAAGTGGAAACCTGCGTGAAACGGGGAGGGTAGCGCAAGGAGAGCGAAGTGTATTCATTGAATATCTTTTCGTCGATGCGGCCGTCATCTTCCAGCATGAAAGCATCGTAAGGATTGGCTATCAGAAGGACGTTGAAAATGCGCCGTGTCATGAGGTTGGCAAACTGTGTGTCCTTGAAATAGAGCTGGTTTAATTTGAACTTACTGAGCATGGCTTCTCATGATTTGTTGGTTTCGGAAGGCAAAAGTAATAGAAATCGAACCTATTCGGATAGTTTTTCGACCGTTTTTTTTATATTTATGCGTAATATTGCATCCGAAAAACAATATATGACCTATGTCTGCTCCATATCCGTTTCCATATAAATCCGTTGCATGTACATTTCTGCTGTTATGGGTGTTCGTTTTTTTGTCCGCTGACTTGTTTGCCGGTTCATTCCGCACCTTGGGTATCAAGGAGGGATTGGGCAGTCGGCAAGTATTCCAGATAAACAAGGATTCAGCCGGATTTGTCTGGGTGTATACTCATGTCGGGATAGATCGTTATGACGGGAATGAAATCAAGCATTACAAGCTGGACGGAATGGTTGATTCCAGGGACAATATCCAGTCTTCCACTACCATGATGTGTGATAAGGAGGGTATTGTCTGGGTTGCATTGAAGAATGGAAAAATCTATGCATACAACAAACTGACGGACTCTTTCCAATTGCGTGTGGACTTGGCCGATTACCTGCCTTCTCCGGTATTGTATAATATGCTGTTTGATGACGAAAACCGTTTGTGGTTGTGTATGTCGAAGGGGCTTTATTCTTGGGAAGAAAGTGCAGGGCTGTCTTTTGCCGGATTGAAGGGGCAATCTGTCCGTTGCATGGTCCAAATGGAAGATGAAGTGTTTTTTGCAGGCACCGACAAGGGTGTCTTCCGGCTGACGAAGGCAGGAGCGGCAGGTTCTTCGTCTTTTGAGACGAGGCCGGTTGACCTGCATACAGAGATGCATGTGGAATCGCTCTATGTCTTCGGAGCGAAGCTGTTCATCGGTACCTTTTCAAACGGCGTATTTGTGCTTGACGGTCCCGAAGGGCAAATACATTCCTTGAATGACCGGATTCCTCATGTACCTATCCGTTCGTTTGCAAGGACAAAGGATAATTTGCTGCTGGTGGGAGCCGACGGTGCAGGTGTTTTTTGCATGGATGTCGCTACCGGAGAACTTTTGAACCATTATATGAATAACGGGGATGATGACAAAAGCTTGAGTGGTAATACGGTATCCGATATTTGTGTGGATGAATCCGGAGTTGTATGGATTGGCACTTCTACGAATGGCATCAGCTATCTGGATCCGGAGATGCCGGATGTCTATAGAATCAGGCACGAACGCAATAATGATAATTCCCTGAAGTCGGACCATGTAAATGTGATGTTTCAGGACTCGGAGGGAGATTATTGGTATGGTACAAACAACGGCGTCAGCCTCTATCAACCTCGGTCACGCAAATGGACCCACTATCTGGACGGTACGGAATATAGTGGCAAAGTGGTATTGGCGCTTGCCGAAGACTCCGGGGGAAACATCTGGGTAGGTGGCTATGGTATCGGTGTCTATTGTATTGATAAACAGACCGGACGGGTACAGAAGAAAGAGAAAAGAAATGCACATCCGGAGAAGGGAATGGCCACCGACTATGTTTATGCCATTTATGCGGAAGGGGATTATGTCTGGTTCGGTGGTATTGAAGGAGAGTTTACCCGTTACGATATACGGACGGATACTTATACATATTACCCGATTGATTGCATAGGTGACATAAAGCCGGGTAAGGGGGGCTCATTACTGATTGCCGGTTGCAGCGGGTTGGCCGTCTTTGATAAGAAGTCGGGAGACACGCAGTGGCATCAGACGTTTGGAGACATCTCTCTGCATTATCCTGTCCGTTGCCTGATGCAGTCCTCATCCGGCGATACCTGGCTGGCTACAGACGGGGAAGGCCTTATACGTGTTGGGCCGGATGGGAAAGAGGCGCATGCCTATACCGTAGATGACAATCTGGTTTCCAATTCCATCAACAGCCTGCTGGAGGATAACGAAGGGCGTATCTGGTTCAGTACGGAGAAGGAATTGTATTGCTTGGACTGCTCCCGGGATATTATCATCAGTGCCAATGATTTTTTGGATGTCAGCTGGGGATATTACAATCCGAATGCTGCCCTTAAGTTGAAGAATGGATGTCTTGCTTTCGGCACCGCAGAAGGGGTTCTTTCCTTTCTCCCGTCTTTGGACTTGGGGACTCATGCACCCGTTGAGCTGATTCTGACAGACTTTAAACTGCTTTATGAATCGGTCAAAGCGGGAATGAAAGGCTCTCTTTTGCAAACGAATATCAATGATACCCGGAAAATAGATTTGAAGTATAATCAAAACTCCTTCTCTATTTCCTTCTCTGCCATCAACTTTGCAGTCCCGCATCGTATCAGGTATGAGTATAGGCTCGAAAATCACAATGAGGAGTGGGAACACTCCAATTCAGTGCGGAACGTGAGCTATATGAATCTCTCGTCCGGTAAGTATGTATTCCGCTTGCGGGCATTTGATAAGTACACCGGGCAGCAGGTGGGAGAAAGAAGTCTGGACATTGTCATTCATAACCCTTACTGGGTTTCGTGGTGGGCGCTGCTCATCTATTTCATCTTGTTGTCTGTCTTTGTCTGCATGTTTGTGCAGTATAGGAGGCATAAGGTGAACGAGGGGCGTATAAGGGACAAGATACGTTCCTTTATCAGTATAGCCCATGATATCCGTACACCGGTTACTTTAATAAAGGCTCCGCTGAGTGAGCTCGAAGCGCAGGAGGGACTTCCGGAGCAGGGTAAGAAAACCGTTGCGGTGGCAATGAAGAATGTGGAAAAACTGATGGGAATGATTACTCAACTGCTTGAGTTGCAGAAAACGGAACTGCATGCCGAGGAGTGTCTGAAGGTTTCTCCATACGACATTAAGGCTTATCTGCAGGAAAAAATGGCGGAGTTTCACTTAGCCGCCATGCAGAAGAGCGTCGGGATAGAGTTGGAGGTGGAGCCGGATATGCCCAAGGTTTGGATTGACCGGGAGAAGATGGATCATATCATAGACAATCTGCTCTCCAATGCCTTGAAGTATACAGAGAAGGGAGTCATCCATATACTGGTGAAGACTGCAAGAAAGAAGTGGACTATTGAAGTGAAGGATACGGGTATCGGCATTCCGAAAGAGGAGCAGGGCAATATTTTTCACGAATATTATAGAGCCCAGAATGCCATGAACTTTGAGGAAACCGGTTCGGGTATCGGTCTGATGATTACGCGCCGCATTGTGAAACAGCATCACGGCACCATCTCTTTCAGTAGCGTGGAAGGGCAGGGAACTACGTTTACGGTAACTTTCCCGCAGAGGATAAAGGCGAGCGTGGCGGTGGAAGCGAAGGCTGACGGCCGGGAAGAAGCTCAGGCCGCTACCGGGGCTGTGCATGAAGAAACGGAACGTGCCGGGAAGAATGTCCTTCTTCTGGCGGAGGACGATGCGGATATGAGGGAGTATCTGGTGGACAGCTTGTCTTCCGAATATAAGGTAGTTGCCGTGCCCGACGGCGGAAAGGCATTGGAGACGGCAAGGGAAATCAATCCTGATATCATTATCTCGGACATTGTGATGCCGGTACTGGAAGGTGATGAATTGTGCCGGATTCTGAAGTCATCGGTAGATACAAGCCATATACCTATTATATTACTGACCGCACTGAGTGAGAGGGAAAATATCATCTTCGGACTGGAAGCCGGTGCCAATGACTACATCATCAAGCCTTTCGACTTGTCTGTGCTGAAAGTGCGTATCAGGAATATTCTTCAGAATAGGCAGCATTTGCGCGAAACCGTGTTGGCGATGGATGCGCAGCCCGAAGAGACAGACTATACCAGCCAGTTGGACAAGGAGTTTCTGGACAAGGTTATGAAAGTGATTGAGGAGGAGTTGTCCGATTCGGAGTTCTCCATCAATGACTTCTGCCGGATGCTGGGCATGAGCCGCACTTCTGTCTACAATAAAATAAAGACGCTGACCGGGCAGGGACCGAATGACTTCATCCGCATTGTCCGTTTGAACAAGGCAAAAGAGCTGCTGGTTTCCCGGAAATATTCGATAGGGGAAGTGGCGAATATGGTCGGATTTTCTGACCCGAAATATTTTAGTACATGCTTCAAAAAGCAGTTTGGCACCAGTCCCAGCAAAATTTAGAGCCATGAAGACTGCTTTTGAACCACCGCTGACAAGTATTAAACCTTTTTTGTCAGAGAATAAACCCTTGTCTCCCTGATAGTGCGTAATATTGTGGACAGTAAACAATATTAAAAAACGCATATAAAAAATGGAAACGTATTTAGGTCTTGATTTAGGAGGCACGAAGTTGCTGATTGGCGAAATGGATAGCCGTGGCAACATTTTGAGGTATAAGAAATATGACTCCGGTTACTTTAATCAGCAGGCTGCGCTGGAAATCATCAAGTCGTCGCTCGATGATTATATCCGTACCGTGGGCTGGTATGACCAGAAACCGGTAGCGATGGGTGTTGGGCTGATAGGGCGTGTAGATCCCAACGAAGGTGTCTGGCTGCAGATTGACCCGAGCAGGACACAGCGGATTGAGTTGGCAAAGGAACTGTCGGATATATATGGCATGCCTTGCCATATAGACAATGATGTGAAGAGCGCTACAAGAGCCGAACGCGTCTGGGGATTCGGACAAATTTCCAAAAACTTTATATACGTAAATGTAGGTACAGGCATTGCCGTGGGTACGGTGATAAATGGGAGACAAATCCGTGGCAGTCATTTCAATGCCGGCGAAGTGGGACACGTGCGTGTAGGTGTGAACATAGGCGTTAAATGCGGTTGTGGACGGATGGACTGTGTGGAGGCGATTGCTGCCGGCATAGGTTTTGACAATTGTGCCCGTCTGCTCCGCAACCAGTATGAGACCGGCCTGCATATTCCGGCTGAAAAAGGGGAACGGGTGATTGTGAGTGAGGTGTTTGCACTTAGTCAGAAAGGTGACCCTCTCTGTACGGTGCTGGTAGAGAATGCAGCTGAGGCGCTTGCCAATCTTATCATGAATCTGGTACGTATGATTGACCCGGACACGGTGGTGTTGGGTGGAGGCATTGTGGCCGACGGGTATATGCACGAGAAGATTCTGGAGAAACTTCATCCTACGACCATGCGTTTTGTCAGCAACGGGGTTGTCATTACGAAACTGAATCCCGGATTTATCGGGCTTCTGGGGGCCGGCGCGGTGGCGATGAATATGTGATTAGGAATTAATGATTAAGAATATGAAAATAACAATAACAAAGAATGAAAAGGAGTTTGACTGCACGGCTGCGTGGCGCATCATCGGGCAGATGCTGAATAAACCGGAGAGCGTGATAGGACTTTCGACAGGACGTACTACCGGTAATCTTCATCGGTTGGTGGGAGAAATCTATACTAAATATCCGTTTAAGGTGGATGCCGTTACTTTCTTCGGATTGGACGAGGTGACGAATGTGCCGCGCGAATATGCCGGAGCATGCTACACGATGCTGAAAACGGAGTTGATGGATACATTGGGCATCAAGGAAGAGAATTTCCTGATGCTGCCTACCATCTCCGATGATTTTGAACAGTCATGCAGGGATTTCCAGCAGGAAATCGCGAACCGTGGCGGTATTGATTTGCTGATTTTAGGGTTGGGTGAGAACGGGCATCTGGGATTCAACCAGCCGGAATCTCCCTTTGGCGGTGAAGCATGGGTGACCCGGATGAATGTGGAACTGGAAGAACGCATCCGTAGAGAAACGGGTACTCCCCCCGATAACGAGCTGGGAGGAGCTACTTTGGGAATAAAGAACATCATGCAGGCACGCCGGATTGTGCTGGTTGCCAAAGGGACTAATAAAGCGGATATTGTCAAGCGGATGCTTGAAGGGCCTGTGACAACAGATGTTCCTGCTTCCATCCTTCAGCTTCATCCCAACTGTGAATTTCTGCTGGATGAAGCGGCGGCAAGCATGCTTAACTGCTAAGTCGCCTCGCAGGTGGCTGAAAACTACTTATTCGAATTAATAATCAAAATACTATGACACAACAAGAAAAACAAATAAACTATATGGGGCCATTCATCACGATGGTATTCCTGTTTTTTATTGTAGGTTTCCTTACGACTGCCAATACTCAGTTTCAGGGTCCTCTGAAAGAAACTTTTCTTTCGGAAGTGGGTGGGTTGAAAAATACTTTTGCCACTTTGATTACTTTCTCCTGGTTCCTTGCTTATCCGGTTTGTGGAGGGGTAGGCTCGTCGTGGATTAGCAAATACGGGTATAAAGGGACATTGATGCGTGGATTGCTGGTGATGATTGTGGGGCTTGGTTTGTTTTTTGCCTCTTCCTATTTCACTGTGCACTTTCCGGAAGCGAATTGGCACGCAGGAAATAATGTTATCCCCGGAGGGTTCTTGATTTTCTTACTGGGTTCTTTTATCGTAGGCGCGTCGGCAACTATTTTGCAAGTCGTCATCAATCCTTATCTCACGGCATGCCATGTCAAAGGTACTCAGTCTATCCAGCGCTTGGCGATCGGTGGTTCCGCTAATTCTGTGGGAACTACGCTCGCTCCTTACTTTGTGACCGGTGTCGTGTTCGGTGGTTTGGCTATGGAGGATATTCAGATTGACCAGTTGATGGTTCCGTTTCTGGCATTGATGGTGGTTATTTCTTTAATTGTGCTGCTGTTGATGAAATTGTCTTTACCCGATATTCAGGGAACCAGGGTAGAAAAAGGGGAGAGGCTGGAAAAGAGTGTATGGTCCTTCCGCCATCTGACATTGGGTGTGGTGGCTATCTTTTTTTATGTGGGAGTGGAAGTCTGTATCGGAGCCAATATCAATCTGTATGCCATTGAGATGGATTATGCTTCTCCGGCGCTGATGGCTACGCTCTATTGGGGTGGCATGCTTGTGGGCCGCCTGGTGGGGAGCAGCCTGAGCAAGATTTCTCCTCGCGTGCAGTTGACGGTTACTACGGTATCGGCAGGAGTACTTGCTTTGCTGGCTATTCTTCTGAATAATCCGTGGCTGCTCACGGCAGTAGGTCTGTTTCATTCCATCATGTGGGGAGCTATCTTTACATTGTCCGTTGCCCATTTGGGAAAATACACTTCGGTGGCTTCGGGTGTGTTCATGATTGGAGTGGTAGGCGGTGCCATATTGCCCTTGTTGCAGGGAGTGCTTGCCGATGTTCTTGGAGGCTGGAGATGGTCATGGTTCATTGTCCTCTTTGGAGAAGCGTTTATGCTGTATTATGCATTGATAGGTTCACGGGTTCGTCAGACCTGCGATAATTTGTAATTAAAGATAGTACTTATGAAAAAACTAAAAATGATGATGGCTGCCGCTTTGGGTGTATTAGCTTCATGCGGTAGCGTTAAGTCGGGAGAAGATGCAATTGCGGCTTCCCGGGACTCAAAGGTAGTGGTTGCTTATGTCACTTCGTGGAGTGACGTAATGCCTGACCCTCAGTGTATGACGCATATCAACTATGCGTTCGGTCATGTAAACGAGAGTTTTAACGGTGTCAAGATTGATAATGAAGAACGTTTGAAACAAATTGTTGATTTGAAGAAGCAGAAGCCGGATTTGAAGGTTTTACTTTCCATCGGCGGCTGGGGAAGCGGACGTTTCAGCGAGATGGCTGCCAATGATGAATATCGCCGGGCATTTGCTGTAGACTGCGAGCGTGTGGTGGAGGAATTCGCTTTGGATGGCATTGACATCGACTGGGAATATCCCACCAGCTCCATGGCAAATATATCTTCGTCGCCGGACGATACGGAGAATTTTACACTTTTGATGCAGGATATCAGAGCTGCCATCGGCAATGAAAAGGAACTGACACTTGCCACTGTAGCTTCTGCCCGATATATTGATTTCAAGGCTATTTTGCCATCTGTCGATTTTGTGAATATCATGGCTTATGACATGGCTTCTGCTCCCAAGCACCATTCGGCGCTTTATCCGTCAGGACATAGCGGTGACATTACTTCGGACGGTGCTGTTACTGCACACTTGAAAGCGGGCGTACCGCCTTCCAAGCTGGTGATGGGTATGCCCTTCTATGGTCGTGGAGGTGACGGTTATCCCAGCTTCCAAGACTATAATAAGGTAGGGAATACGGATACCCAATATACTGAAAAGTGGGATGAGGTGGCTCAAGTGCCTTATCTGGCCGATAAGAATGATACGTTGGTATTTGGTTTTGAGAATCCCCGTTCACTTGCCATCAAGTGTCAGTATATTCTGGATAAAGATTTGCTGGGAGGCATGTATTGGGATTATAGCGGAGACAATGAGCAGGGTGATTTGCGCCGTACGGTAGCAGAAAACCTATTGGGCAAGCCGCACAAGGCGAAGGTACTGGTGTTGACGGAACGTGGTGGACAGCACGGAGGATTTACAGATGCCGGCTTGAAGTGGTTGGCGGCCGAAGGTGCAAAGGGGAATTTCAGTATTACCGAGATAAACAATGCCAGGAACATAACGGAGGCTTACTTGTCGCAGTTCAGCTTGGTTATTCAATTGGATTTCCCGCCTTATACTTGGCCGAAGGAAGCGGAAGATGCATTCGTCAAGTATATAGAAGAAGGCCGTGGCGGCTGGATCGGTTTCCATCATGCTACTTTGCTGGGCGAGTTTGACGGTTATCCCATGTGGCAATGGTTCTCTGATTTCATGGGTGGTGTACGTTTCAAGAACTACATAGCTCCGCTGGCCGACGGTACGCTGATTGTAGAAGATGAGCAGCATCCGGTAATGAAGGATGTTCCGGCCTCTTTCGTGGTGCCCGATGACGAGTGGTATACTTATGACAAGAGTCCGCGCCCTAATGTACATGTATTAGCCAATGTAGACGAATCGAGCTACACGCCTGCGTCGGACATCAAGATGGGCGATCATCCGGTGGTTTGGGTCAATGAAAACAAAAAGGCACGCAATGTTTATTTCCAGATAGGGCATAGCAGCAAATTGTACGAAACGGAAGGGTTTACGACCATGTTCAGAAATGCCATTGACTGGACTTTAGGAAGGTAATCCTCTTTATTCTCAATGGATTTGGAAGAAAACGGGTACGTACAGAAACGTATCCGTTTTTTTATGGGTTTAAACTTTATCACTTTAAGTTTAAAATAAAACGTTTTTTATGGATGTGTTAGTAAATGAACTCCTTATGAGAAATATTCAACTTCTATTTCTTGTTTATTACGTAATTTCGCTTATCGAAGTATTGGAATTTGTATCAATACAATATGAATAATTTCCTATTTTATAAACTAATACTATTATCATGAAAAGAAAAAGAGTCCTTTTGCTGCTTTGCATTCTCAGTTGCACTTTGCAGCTCTTCGCACAACAAATTAATGTGCAGGGTATCGTTTATGACCCTTCCGGAGAAACGGTTCCGGGTGCTAATGTCAGTATGAAAAGTAATCCGGCTATCGGTACGGTGACGGATATTGATGGAAATTTCAGTCTGAAAGCTTCTGTGGGTGATGTGTTGGTTTTCACTTTTATCGGTTATGAGCCTATTGAGTATAAACTGACTGCTGCAGATACAAATCTGAAAGTCCGTTTTACTGATTCTTCAGAGTTGCTGGACGAGGTAGTGGTAGTAGGCTATGGTGTACAAAAGAAGAGTGTACTTTCGTCTGCTGTGAGCCGTGTTACCAGTGAAGAGTTGGATAAAGGTAATCCTACAAATATTCAGAATGCCTTGAAAGGTAAAGTTTCCGGTGTACAGATTATCTCTAATTCAGGTCAGCCCGGTGCGGAATCAAAGATTCGTATTCGAGGTACCGGTACGGTCAACAACTCCGATCCGCTTTATATAGTAGACGGTATGCCGTCCGAAAGTGGTATCAGTCATTTGAATCCTTCTGACATTGAGTCTATCGAAGTTTTAAAGGATGCTGCTTCCGCCGCTATTTACGGAGCCCGTGGTGCTAACGGTGTTGTGCTAATAACTACGAAGAAGGGTACTAAAGGGAAGGCTACTTTGAACTATGAATTTACGTACGGTATTCAGAATCCTTCCAAGAAGGTGGATTTGCTGGGTAGTGCGGATTATCAGATGTTGATGAATGAAATGGCTGCCAACGCAGGTAAGGACCCTTATTTCCCGACTGTTTCCAGCGTCAATACCGACTGGCAAAAGGAACTGCAGAACAAGAATGCTCCTATTATGAACCACAAGGTTTCGTTGAGTGGAGGTACGGACAACTCTACCTATTATGCTTCTTTCGGTTATGTAAAGCAAGAAGGTATTTATGCCAAAGGACATGCTGATTATGAACGCTACAATGTACGCTTGAATTACAATAATGTATTACTGGACACGAAATCACGAAATTGGTTGAATAAGATTAGTTTTGGTGCAATTGCAAGCTATTCCAAGTCAATCCAGACTGGTAATACTATTGGCAATAGTGAAGCAGCGGGCTTGATTACTTCCATGAATATGTTGCCTCCTACCGAGCCGGTTTATCAGACCGACCCTGCTATACTGGAGCAATATGCCGTAACTTATCCAAATCATGTCATTGCTCCCAACGGCCTGGCATACAATATCATCGAGATGCGTGAAATAACCAATCCGCTGGCAGCCATGCAGGTCAGTCATAACCAGAGGACTATGCCTCAGAATTTCGGTGCGAACTTTAACCTTGATGTCGACTTGTTGCCAGGCTTGAAGTTCAAGACTACCTATGGTGCGGAATGGGTGTTCAATTCCATCAAGAATGTAACTCCGGTCTACGAGCTAAATGCTACCAGTAAGAATGCCACTTCCAAGGTAGAGGATAAGAAAAGGGAGTCTTCCTATTGGCAGTGGGAAAATGTACTGTCGTATACAAAGTCTTTCGGCCGTCATAATATAGGTGCACTGTTCGGTACAAGTATGTCTTCCTACCATTACTCCAATTTGGAAGCGGAAGATTATAATCTGCTGGTGGTGGATATAGACAAGGGATATATAGACACGGCCACAGCGCCCGAAGAACAGTCCAAAGTATGGGGTGGGGCGGAAGATCACCGTATTGCATCCATATTCGGACGTATCAATTATAATTATGATGAAAAGTATTTGTTCGAAGCGGTAGTGAGACGGGACGGTTCGTCAAACTTCAGTCGCGAGCACCAATATGCTACATTCCCTTCGGTTTCTTTGGGTTGGGTGTTGACTCGTGAGAAGTTCATGGAGAACAGACCTTCCTGGTTGGATTTTGCCAAGATACGTCTAAGCTGGGGACAGAATGGTAACGAACGTATTGGCTCCTTTGCCTATACAAGTATGATGAGTCAGGGTAAGAATGCAGTCATAAATGGAAAGGTATATACGGGCATGCTGCCCAGTGGCTATGCCAATGCCGATTTGAAATGGGAGACCTCCGAACAGACCGACTTGGGTATTGACTTGCGTTTCTTCAACAGTGCATTGACATTCTCTGCCGACTATTTCGTGAAGAAGACGAAGGACATGCTGCTTTCCATGCCGATTCCTCTTTATACCAGTTATGGCAGTATGACGGTCAATTCGGGTACAGTGAAGAACGAAGGTATCGAGTTCGAAGCGTCCTATCGCTTTAAGGTGGGTGAAGTGAATCTGGGTATCAATGGAAATGCTTCTTATGTGAAGAATACCGTAACAGACCAGGGCCCCGACCGTGTCGGTCTCAATAATATCGGCGGTGGTATGGGCGGCCAGGTCAGTTGGAGAGAGAACGGGCGTCCGTACGGCTTCTTCTACGGTTACTTGCATGATGGCATTTTCCAGAATCAGCAGGAGATAGATAGCTATACCTACGTAGATTCTAACGGAAAGACTCAGCTGATACAACCGAATGCCAAGCCCGGAGATATCCGTTTTAAAGATTTGGATGGTAAAAATGGTCTTAATGGCGATGACCGTACTATGATAGGTAAGCCGAATCCCGACTGGACGTATGGATTTACGCTCTCTGCCGATTGGAAGGGGCTGGATTTCAGTGCATTCTTTCAAGGAAGTATCGGAAACGATATTTATAAACTGTACAGACGTTCCAACGTGACTTTTGGTAACTACGACAAATCCTGGTTGAACCGTTGGCACGGTGAAGGAACTTCCAATTGGGTACCACGTATCATAGATGGTGACAACAATAACTATCAGGTTTCAAACTTCTTTGTAGAAGATGGATCGTATATGCGTTTGAAAGTGTTGCAGATAGGTTACAGTCTGCCCGGACAGATGTTGCAGCGTGTCGGCATCAAGGGGCTGCGTTTCTTTGTGCAGGGCGAGAATCTGTTTACAATCACCAATTATAGCGGTTATGATCCTGAAGTGGGAACACGTGATGGATTTGACGGGGGAACATATCCGCAAGCACGTACTTATACTATCGGTGCGAATATTACATTTTGATTAACCTAAAAATTAGATACAATGAATAAGATATTAAAGGTATTGGCTTTGGGTGCGATGGCTTTGTCGACCACAGCTTGTTCAGATTTTCTGGAAGTGAATCCGAGAACTCAGGTGTCGGAAACCGAATTCTATAAGACGGAAGACGATATGATGAAGGGCTTGTATGCCGTGATGAATGAAATGCAGACCCGTATGCCGGAGGTTTGGTCTTACTCTTCTTTGCTGGGCGATGAGTCTGAAACCGGTGGTGGTATCGGTGAGGGATCTTACAAGACGAAATGGGATACTTTTACCTATGACGCGACTTCTTGTTTCGGTGCATGGGGCTATGGTTCTTGGTGGAATGAGTGGGATTTCGGCTTGTTCAATGGGGTCATTGCTGCCAATCTGTTGATTGACAAATTGGCCGGGTGCAACCTCAATGCAGACTTTGTCAATTCCATTTCTGCCGAAGCGCGCTTTTACCGTGCCATTTTCTATTACCATCTGTTTATGGGGTATGAGCAATTCCCGCTTATCAAACATTATCTGGCAACCAGTGAAATGTATAGCGTTGCCAAAGGAACCCGTGAAGAGATTTATGAGTTTATGATGGGTGACTTGGATGACGAAGTGACTAAGTATCTGCCCCAGCGCAGTGCTACACAGCAGGGACGCGTTTGCCGGGATGCTGCCAAGCTGCTTCGTGCCAAAATTATTTTGTTCCATCGTGATGAGACTAAATATCAGGTGGCATTGAATGACATGAAAGAAATAATCACCAGTGGAAGATACCAGTTGAACCCTGATTATCAGAACTTATGGGTGAAAGACGGAGAATGGTGTGCGGAATCTATCTTTGAGGTATGTTATGCCGGCAATAACTCCGGCGAAGGGTTTGGGCTTGCACGTTCTTTGGGTGGTCGTAACATTGTTGACCCGAGAAGTGCCGAGCAGGGCGGATTGGGCGAAGGTTATGGGCAGAATACCATGCCGAGTTCCGTTTACAACATGTTTAAGGAAGGCGATACGCGCCGAGAAGGAACAGTCATTGTCTATGCGGACGAGGCTAAGAAAGTGGCAGAAATGGTGGCCAAAGGTGAACTGCCGGCAGGAAGTGCTTTCCAAGTCAGTGACCAGCAGGAAAATTACGAAGGCCTGGGGCACTATAAGATTCATCCGAGAAAGGAGACGACGTCTACGGTGAACCCTACGGATAACTATTATAACTCTTGGCGTATTTACCGTTATGCCGATGTTTTGCTGCTGGCTGTGGAGCTTGATGTACGCATCAACGGAACTGCCAGTGCCGATGCGCAAGGCTGGTTCGACCAGGTCAGAGACCGCGCTTTCAAAGACAAAGAGCATCGTATCAACTTGGCGGGAAAGAGCAAGCAGGAGTTGTTGGATATTCTTTTTGAAGAGCGTGGGTATGAGTTTATGGATGAAATGCAGCGTTGGTTTGACATTCTGCGTTTCGATAAAGGAACAGAGATTTTAGGTAACAAAGGTTGGACGGAGAAGTTTAGGTACTTCCCGATTGACCAGTCGGAAATGGATAGAGCTAAAGGTGGCTTGACACAGAACCCTGGCTGGTTATAAGTTTAGATTGGTTTTCTTTCTGAAGAGTCCCCGGTATTTCCTTTTGAAATACTGGGGATTTTTATGTGTAGGCAGTGGCGGTATCTCTCACTAAAGTTTATTTCGGCAAAACATCTGTCATGCTGTCACGCGAAGAGATTATTCTTTTGATTATAAGTTAATTAAAATGTGATGGATACCTGTGATAGATAAAAAACATTACAACCATCCATCACGCTTTCCAATTTTTGTAAAAGATGGTATGCATACTTGTTTCGTGGGTCGTTGAAATAGTTATAATCTTAGTTCTCAGCATGAAACTTTTAGTTTCAAGACTAAATACGAAAAGTTTCGACAAGTAAGACTATTGGTTTCAACAAGCAAAACCAAAAGTTTCTTTCGATAAAACCATTCGTTTCAAAGGTTAAAACTCTTGGTTTCGACTATAGGAAACTATCATTCCAACTTGTCGGGACCAGCAAGGGTATCTATATGAAACAACCGAAACAGATACCTTTTCCTTCGAAAAGTATCTGTTTCGGCATAAAAGTGTTGTATTTTGGAGAAGATTTGAAGAATACTATCCTATTTTATTCTTTTGATTACTGTTATGGGAGTTGTTTCATTTGAGGAACGGGTCACCGTTCTTGTCTTTGCTCACTACCCAGCGGAAAGCATTAACCAATAGCAGGTTCTGTGTACCGTCGATAAACTCTTCGTCACCATGTCCCATATTTAGGTAAATCATTCTGTAATTCTTGTTGGACCATACGATGGGGAAGTCGCCAAAATTCACTACATCCTTGATACCCAGTGGATAGTTCTTGGGAGATAGGGACAAGAGTACCTCTACGTCCTTGTTCTGGCGGGGGCTGGGAGTCCATTGGTACCATTCGCTGGCGGGAGCCACGAATGATGCAGGCAGATTCTTGGTAACGGGATGTTCTTCGTTGTCGACTTCGACCAATACCGGCTGGGGAGGCCAGTTGTTGCAATAGAACACCCCACCACCAAGAAACTTAACGAACCAGGGCCAATGCGTGTTTTTGTCGTTGTAGGCAGCTGCGTGGAAACCTACCCAACCGCCTCCGTTTTCCATGTATTGCTCAAAAGCATCGCGTTCGGCCTTGGTGTTGGGGGATGTGTTAAGCATGATAATGACATTGTATTCTTTCAGTTTCTCGTATGGGTATTTTGAAAAATCGGTAGTAATATCCAGAACAAAGCCGTCACCGTAATTGAGCTTCTTGAAGAAAGTGGTTGCTTGTTCTGCAAATTGTACGTGTGCTTCTTCCGCATGTTGCGTGTAATAAATCAAGGCCTTGAAGCGAGGAGCTTTGGCATAGTTTGCCGGATAACCTTCGGGGACTTGTGCGTACGTCAGCAGGGTGCAAGCCGTAAACAATAAAATAAGCAGATGTTTCATAATTTGTAATTTATAAGTATTAATTCTTCATTATCTAATATTCCGCAATCAGAGACAGCCATTTGCCTGCCGAGGTAACCCATACCTCTTTATAACAGGCATTGTTGGTTTGCGGCCAATAGGGGACATCGTCGTTGCCCAGGGTACGGATACCGACGGGCATCTCTCCTGTCATTTCTCCCGAAGAGAAGGTGTTCAGTTGCGGATAGTTGTGTCCTTCTCCATAAATCAAGGATTGTCCGAAAGGATTCTTGCCTACGGTCCAGTACAACTGTTCCAGACCGATGTTGAGCAGTTCCTTGTCCTTCAGGAAGTTTCCGCAGATGGCGGCGGACTTTCCGTTGGAAAGATGGATGGCGGTATTGCCGTTGAAAATGTTGAACCACACGGGGAAACGTTTCATGTAGTGCTCTTTGTCCAGTTGTACTCCTCGTTTAATCTGTTCCGTGTACAGTTCCTTGGCATTGGCAGGGGGAAACAGATGGAGGGCGTAGAAGTTGGTGGTATCCTTATATTCCTCTGCATGGTAAACACCGCTTGGAATCATACCGTAGGGATGGGTATACTTCATCATTCCTTTCAGATACTCTCCATATAGTTGTATGGAATTCACCCATTTAGGATAATCGGGGTGCTCCTTCTGGGTTTCGCAAAGCATCACCATGGCCTGCATATAGACCTGCTCGCGCGACTGGTGTATGTAATGTACGATGGATTTGCGGGATTTGTCCCGGTAGAAGAATCCGCGTGTCCCGTCTTTGTCTTTCAGCGGTTCCGTGCGCTGGCAGTCGAGGGTGTAGCGGATGTATTCGGCGGCGATGTCCGCATAAGAAGGTTTTCCGGTCAGCTTGTATAATTGGCTTGCCGACCAGGAGATGGTAGCCATATACTGACTTTTCGAAGTGTTGTAACTGTGTTCGTAAGGCTGGACGAACTGGTCGAAGCCATTTTTTTTGAACTTCTCCATAGCAAAAGCGAAATCTTCTTCGGCCACGCGCAATAGGTATTCCTGCAGCATCGGGTCGTTGTCCAGCGTCATGGAGGCGTAAGCTTCGTATCCGGCATAGAGAAAGTTGTCAAATGCCATGTTCTGTACACGTACGGAAGATATGTCGTCCAATGTATTGAACACACCGTCTTGCCAGATAAGCAATCCCATGCTGCTGGCGCGGTAACCATCGCCGTAGCGGTTCTTTAGGATGAACTCTACTCCCCATTCCGCCTCTTCACGCAGGCGGGCGGCGAGGGTTGGGTTGATATTTCTTTGTTTATTATAGGCTTCGAGCAGAGCAAAGGTCACGTCTCCCGTCTGCAAGGTTTGCTGGGACAAGTCTCCTGCATCGTGCCATCCGCCGGAGTAGGAGATGCTGCGTCCGTCATGTCGGGACATGAGGTCTACGTGGCAGGTGGAATGCTTGCCGGGAACCGGATGTCCACAGCGCTGGCAGAAGATGAAGTTCAGCACTTTCCATTGTGAATCTTCCCAAAGTCTTTCTCCAATCCGGAAGGTGGGAGTTAGCGATGTTCCGACCTTCAGCTGATACTCTCCGGGATTATTGAAGGAGGTGAAATCAATAAGGCCAAATTCTCCGAGAGTGGTTTTCTCTTTTCGGATGTCTCCTTCGTAAGCTATTTCTCCGGTTGGGGTAAGCAGTTGGAAGCGCTTTCCGGCGTCTATGGTGAGGTTTGTGTTGATGAGGGCGGTTTTGGGGTGGTTGACGGCATAGCCGGTTGTCGAGTAGGAGATTTTTCCATCGGCAGGTATCCATCCGCTGACTTTCTCAGGGGCTTTCACCGTTTGCAGTTGTAGATTGTCCAGGTAGTAGATAGCTGAATCTCCTGTAGTCCGGTCTTTGCCTTTGAGGGCTGTGCTGAAGGTGATGGATATCACCTTGTCGCGCTGATACTCGTCTATTTCGAGGAAGCATTGGTTCCACTCCTTATTAATAAGGTTAATGAGGTGTGAACCCGAAGGCTGATTATATCCTTTCTTGGCAGGAGTATCTGCATTGCGAAACGTGAGGTTCATGTTGACGATGCGCGCGCCGTCGCAATCGGGATAGATGGAGAATACGATGCGGTTGTACTTCTCCAGATTGGCGCCGTCTAGATGATAGGTAACACTGCTGTTTCCGTAGGTGGCATAGTCTGGGTCGGAAGGAGAGCCGGTCGCCCTTTTCCCGGTGAATGTGGGGAATTGCAGTTTGATGCTGCCTTTGCCGGAAACGGTCTTTTCCGTACTGAAGGACATGCTTCCTGCGCCGGAATGACTCCATCCCTCTGTACCTGCCGAGCGGGTGAGAGGAGCGCTTTGCAAGACCTCCTTTTTCCATCCGTTGGTTTCGAAAGAGTTTTCAATATCCAGGGGGAGGGGTTGATGTATCAGTCCGCTTTCGTGGAGTTGTCGTTCCAGTTTGGGGTCTTGGGTCAGACGTGTCTGACCGTATGCGGCAATACTGCCGAGAGATAAAAGGTATAAAAATAATAATGTCTTTCTCATGTTGATGTCAACCTTTGGTTTCGGTTGCAATGTTAGCCATTATTAGGCAGAAGGAGGTTTGAAAACTGCCATAAAAGCTTTAAAAGCTATCCGAAGTAGAGGAAATATGAATTTCGGTAGATGTATAATCCCTATGATGTACGACTTATAATGCCAAAGAAAATACTAAAATCGTATTTTCATAACAGAAGAAAATTGTAACTTTGCGAAGTTATGTCACAATGTTAACCTATGATGCGTATCTTGATTTTAATAATAATGCTGTTGCCATGTTCGCTTGGTATGTATGCATCTGCAATAGATAGCCTTTTGTCTGTTCTGGATAAGACTATCGTGATGCGTAGACAATACGAGGAAGAAAAAGAACGGTATATTTCTTTGATAAAGGATGAGTTGAAGCAAGGGAGGCTTACTGACATGGAGCGTTATCTGATACAAAATCGTCTTTTTGCCGAATATAATTCTTATATTAGTGATTCTGCATTACATTATATAAATGAAAATATTCTTATTGCCACACGGCTAAATAATAGGCAATGGATAAATAGTTCTATATTAAATAAAGTACATATTCTAAATACTTCGGGCCTTTTTGTTGAAGCAATGGAATTGCTGAAATCGCTTCCTCGTAACACGTTGGAGGGTGAAAATATAGTGGACTATTATGTATGTTTTGAAAACCTATATCTCTATCAGGCAGAGTACGCCACTGATCGGAACTACGTGAACAATTATCTTCGGATAGCAAATTTGTATAGGGATTCTATAATCAGCCTAGTACCGGAAGATACTTATAGATATGTAGTCGTGCATGCACCTCAGCTCATTGACCAGGGAAAAAGTCAGGAGGCTATATGTTTATTGAAGAATTTTTTACCTCGGTTGAAATCCAATACGCGTGAGTATGCAGTAGCTACTTCAATTCTGGCTTTTGCTTATCATGTCGTGGGGAACAAGCAGAAAGAAATGGAAGCACGTATTAGCAGTGCCATTGCTGACATTAGGGCAGTGGTGAAAGAAAATTATTCTTTGTGCGCATTAGCGGAATTACTTTATGGAATGGGCGATTTGGAACGTGCTAATCACTATATCAAGATTAGTATGGAAGATGCTAATTATTATACTACTCGGTTGCGTAGTTCGCAGAATTCCAAGATGCTTCCGCTCATAGATCGTGCTTATCAGCAAGAAAAGGAAATACAGCAACAGCGGCAGAGAATGTTTATTACAGGCATATGTATCCTTTCTGTTTTCCTTCTATTGACAGTACTGTGTGTGCTATGGCAAATGAAAAAATTGTCTTATGCCCGTAAAAAAGTTGTTGCTGCCAATTCCCAATTGAGTATATTGAATAGTGAATTGAAGAAGCTGAACAAGTCTCAACATGAGGCTAATGAACGATTATTGCATACTAATCAGACTCTTACGGAAGCCAATCATATTAAGGAAGAGTATTTGGGACGTTTCCTCAGTTTAAGTTCCTCTTATATAAGTAAGATGGAAGAATATCGCCGCATATTGAACAAGCAGGCTGCTGCCGGTAAACTTGAGGAGTTATATCGTACATTGAAGTCCGACCGTTTCATAAATCAAGAGTTGAAAGAGTTCTATCACAATTTCGATGTATCTTTTCTTAAGATATTCCCTAACTTTGTAGAAGAATTTAATCGTTTGTTGCCAGTTGAAGAACAATTGCATCCTAAAAATGAAGAATTGCTTGTTACCGAACTGCGCATATTTGCACTGATTCGTTTAGGTATTACAGACAGTGCGCGTATTGCAGAATTTTTGCGTTATTCCATAACTACCATCTATACTTATCGTTCCAAGCTAAAAAACAAGTCTCTTTGTAAAGAGGACTTTGAAGAACGAGTGATGAAAATAACTTCTTTTTGATTTTATCCTCCTTTTGAGGCTTTCTTCTGCCTTAAAAAGTTTAGAAATGATTTAGAAATTAGTAGCAATAGCATTTTTGTAATGCGTTGTATTATAGTTGATTGCCTGTTGCAGGACTTTAGATTTTTATCTCAGCCCAAATCGTGCGTTTGTTTTGATAATACATTTGCATCAATCTATTTATTGTTTAACTAATTTCTAATAAGATGAAAAAGAAAAGTCTAAAGAGATGCCTTAAAAAGCGCATGATCCTTTTACTGGGTTTTCTTATGATGACTGGTGTTGCTGTTGCGCAACAACTTCAGGTACAAGGAAAGGTGACCGATGCAACGGGTGAAGGTCTTATCGGTGCAAGTGTATTGGTAAAGGGTACAACTTCGGGGGTGATAACTGACATTGACGGTAACTATGTGTTATTGAATGTCAATCCTGATGCAATACTTATTTTTTCTTATGTAGGTTACCAAACGCAGGAACTGAACGTATCCGGTAGAAACAAGATTGATGTTGTCTTGCATGATGACCAGCAGGTGTTGGAAGAAGTTGTAGTAGTGGGTTACGGTTCATTGAGTAAAAAAGAAGTTTCCAGTTCCATTGTACAAGTGGATAAGAAAAATTTTAATTTGGGGGCTATGAATAACCCGATGGAAATGGTATCGGGAAAAGTCGCGGGCTTGAATGTCAATACGCAGGCAGCTGCCAATCCTAACTCCAGTTCTTCATTACAAGTACGTGGTGCAACATCTGTTTCTGCAAGTAATAGTCCTTTGATTGTCATAGATGGTGTGGCAGGTGGCGATATCCGTAACATCGCTGCACAGGATATTGAATCTATTACGGTATTGAAAGATGCGGGTTCAGCTGCTATTTACGGAACGCGAGGTGCTAATGGTGTGATTTTAGTTACAACGAAACGTGGCTCGGGTGAAGCTGGAAAAACGGTAGTCACATATGACAGTTACATCGCTTTTAATGTAGCCAAGCCCTCTCCGGATATTCTGTCGGCTGATGAATTCCGTCGTTCGAGACGAGGTACAGACTATGGAGCCGACACTGACTGGTATGGACTGATTACTCGTGATGTAGCATACGACACAAACCAATATATATCTATTGATGGTAGCACAAAGAATGGTTTCTATGGTGCTTCCTTCAATTACAAAAGTGCCAATGGACTTGACATCGTGAGTGGTCGTGAAGAATTTGGAGGTCGTTTTTCTATGGAACAGCGTGTACTGGAGAATCGCTTACAATTCAACGGTTCGTTGAGTGCACGTCGTGTAAATGAAACCTGGGGAAATGATGGTTTCTTCGATAGGGCACTCACAATGAATCCTACAATGCCGGTATATAATGCAGACGGTTCGTATTATCAGCCTACTTCTCCTACGGGTGCAACCAATCCGGTTGCGGAGCTTGCTTTGAGAGATAACAACGGCCAGCGTATGTATTTGTTGGGTACGGCTGAGGCTAAACTGAATATTTTGCAGACAGAAAAGCATTTGTTGAATACAACATTAAGTTACTCATTGCATTACAATGACATGAAGCAACAATATTATGCTTCGTCTGCCGGTTCGGAGTCCTATTGGAATGGTTATAAAGGACGTGCGGAAATGAAGTATCAGAAATGGTACACCAATCGATTGGAGTGGTTGGGAAATTATGCACTGAACTTGGGCGACCACAATATTAAGGCTGTAGTGGGCTATACTTATGAGAAGTCTATCTGGGAACAGATTGGTGGTAGTAACAACGACTTCTCTTTTGATAATACGAAATATTGGGATTTGGGCAGTGGCTCTTATCTGAAGGATGGTTTGGCAAGTTTATATAGCGGTCGCTCTGAATCGACACTTATTGGCTTCTTTGGTCGGTTGAACTATAATTGGAAGGATATGCTTTTTGCATCGGCTTCGTTGCGCTATGAAGGCTCTTCCAAATTTGGTGCTAACCAAAAGTGGGGGTACTTCCCAGCAGCTTCTTTGGCTTGGGAAATGATGGAGATGGGCTTTATGAAGAATACCCGGAAAGTGTTGACCAGTTTGAAACCGCGTGTTTCTTTCGGAATTACCGGTCGTTCGGATTTTGATGCTTATAAATCACTTTCTACTTACAATACCAATGGTAGTTATCTCTTTGACGGGCGTTGGGTAACGGGCTATGCTCCCTCTAGTAATGCTAATCCGGATTTGGCTTGGGAAAAGAGCGTTGCGATTAATCTGGGTGTTGATTTTGTTCTATGGAATCGTTTACGTGGTTCAGTGGAGTATTTTGACCGTAGTTCTAAAGACTTGCTTTATACGTACACGGCACCTCAACCGCCTTTTGTCTATTCCACTATTTTGGTTAACGTTGGAACAACGAAAAATACCGGTATAGAAGTATCTTTGGATGGTGACATCCTTACTAAAACAGCAGTGAAGTGGACGAGCGGAATCAATTATTCTTATGGGAAGACTAAGTTGACCAAACTTTCTAACGATATTTACAAGGCATCTTATCTCGACCTTTACTTAAAACCGGGTACTGGCTCCAGCGAATATTTCTTCCGTGTGCAGGAAGGGGGAGAGATAGGGCAGTTCTACGGTTATGAATATGCAGGTGTTGACGAAAATGGCAATATGCTTATTTTGAATGATAAAGATGAGCAAATACCGATTTCTCAGGCTGATGCCAAGTATAAACGTTATATTGGCAATGGTGCTCCCAAGCACTTCTTGTCTTGGAGTAACAACCTGACTTGGAGAAATTTTGATTTGAGTGTATTCTTCCGCGGTACATTCGGTTTTGATGTATTCAATATGCGTAAATATGGTATGGGGCTTCAGGGATGTGGTACAGATAATGTTCTTCGCTCTGCGTATCTGGAAGATAAGAATATCCGTACCGGTGGTGGAGTAATATCTTCCTATTTCCTGGAGGATGGTAGCTTCATAAAACTGGAAAATGTAACCTTGGGATATAATTTTACTCCTAAGAACCGTAAGTTACTGGATAATATGCGCATATATCTGTCTGCCAAGAATCTGTTTACCTTGACCGGATATTCTGGTAATGACCCTTCAATTATAGACGTGAATGGTATCCAGCCGGGAGTAGATAGTAATAGTGCTTATCCTACAGCAACTCAATTGAGTTTAGGTGTGACTCTTCGCTTCAAATAAATGAGAAACAAATTATTAAAAATATGAAAGATATGAAATATATAAAATGTCGTTGGTTATTGGCGATGATTATGTCATGTTCACTTTTCTCTTGTACTAATTTGGACGAGGAAGTGTTCGATCGTGTGGATGCCGGAATTTATTATCAAGATGAGACGAGTGTTCAGGGGGCAGTGGCAGCCATCTATTCGAAAGCTGCATATAGTTATTTGGAATACTTCTGGTATTTGCAGGAGTTTTCTGCCGACCAGGTGGCATGGCGCAGTTGGAACGGTGGACTTTGGGGATGGGATGAGGCATTGAAGTTTGCTTTGTCTTCACATACCTGGACGTCAGAATCAACCATTATTCGCCAAACTTGGGAGAATGCGTGGACCACTATTGGGCTTTGCAATACGCTTATTACAGATTTGCAGGCAATCAGCCCCGCATCTATACGCATGACTGAGGATGCTTTGAATAGTTATATTGCCGAAGTACGTACCCTGCGTGCTTGGGCATACTACAATATCTTTGAGATTTGGGGTGGAGCACTTCCCTTGAACATTTCTTCGGGTGCGGAAATCCCTGGTTCTGCAGATACTGATTTTGATAAGGGGTGCAAGATTATCTACGATTTTATCAGTCAGGAATTAGATGAGTCAGTTACAGATCTTATGAAAGAAGATGGTTCTGGAAAGACTCGCAACCGCATGAACCAAGCTGCCAATCGTATGATTAAGATGCGCTTGTTGCTGAATTCTGAGGTGTTTATCAAACAAAACAGTTATAATGAGTGTGCCACTCTTTGCCAAAAAATTCTGAATGGCGATTATGGTACTTACAGCATTACCGATGACTATCGTGATATTTATTCGATAAACAATGTAGAATGTCCGGAAGTTGTAATGGCATTGGCGATGGAAGTCGGTCAGGTCAATACCGGTTGGATGCGTAACATGCCTTTCATGCCTTACAATTGTTGGGATTACTTTGGAGGTACATACAGCCAGAGCGGATGGAATTGTGTATGCTTGGCACCTTCATGGGATAATTCTGGAAATGTACAGCCGTATGGTGGTACTGACAATCCTAAGAGCTTTCTTACCGACTACGGTGATAAGTTAGGAGCAGTTTATGAACGTTTCCACGATAAAGATATCCGTAAGCAGAACTATGTGTATAATGAAACAACAGGAAACTATCAAGGCATTTTTTTGAAAGGGGCTATTAAAGCCAACTATGGTAAGGGTGCGGCTTTGAAAGCAGATGCCGACCGTGACGGTCAGGATTTGGTTTATGTGGATCAAGTGGGTACATTCCTTAATTTAGGACGTAATCTGGAGACTGTCATGTCACCTCGCTGGGGTGAAACGAATTCAGGTGTCCGTTTGGTAAGATATCCGGTTTATCCGGAGAGTGCAGGCATTGATTTCCAAAACATCGATGAGGTGGAATTCCGTTTGAGTGAAGTGGTCTATACTCTTGCTGAATGTAAAATGCGTGCAGGTGATACAGAAGGTGCTAAAGAGCTGGTATATAGAGTTAAAACACGCTATTTTACAGATAAATCAGCTCTCGAACAGCCCGGTCCTGGTTTTACATCCTTTGATATGGATTGGATGTTGAGTGAATGGGGACTTGAATTCTTGGGAGAGGGGCGGCGTCGTCGTACAGACTTGCGTCGTTTCGATAAGTTTACGCAAGGGCAATGGTGGTTCTTTGGCCGTGCCACGGACGACGGTTTAAGCTATCCGGCTAAACGTGACCGCAAATACGAGTGGTATCCCTTGCCCCAGTCTGCCCTTATGGTAAATCCGGGACTGGTACAGAATCCTAATTATTAATCATCCTATAATAATAGTAACAATGAAAAAATATATATGTAATCCGCTATGGCTTTTGTTGCTTTTTGTAGCTTTCATCAGTAGTTGTGACAAGGAGGAAATTGTGTTTGACCATGAGTTGCCGCAATTTGAACTTCGTAGCGATGCTATTTTGCTGGAGGTGATTATGCCCCAAGGAACTGGTGCCGATGAAATAATTTATATTGCAGGCGATTTCAATGGAGGTCAGGATGCTGCTTCCGGAGACCTTAAGTGGCAGATGGAGAAAGCTGCAAACAATGATGTTAAATGGGGCATATACCTCTATCCGGAAGATTTTGTTAATGGAAAGACACTTGCCGATGGCTTTTATTTCGTTTCTAAGACACAAGGTATAGAGCGTACTTTGCAGAATGAGGATGCTTTACATCAAATTTCGGCTAAGGTAGGTACTCGCACTGATATAACGGTAACCCGCTGGAATGCTTATTTTGAGGAGCCGGAAGACCCAAGTGAAGTGACCCATGACGGTTATGCTGTGTTCGTGATGGACAATACAGGTTGGGATGTACTGTCACTTTATGCGTGGGGAAATGATTTGCCGGAACTTTTTGGAGGTTGGCCCGGTATTTCACCTACTGGTAGCGTTGAGATAAAAGGAATTACCTATAAATACTTCGATACAGGTGAAGCAAATAAGGGATTGGTTTACAATTTGATATTTAACGATAATGGAGTAGGTTCACAATTTGATGGACCACAGAACTTTACTCTTGACCGTGACATATATTTGGAAATCACAGAAAGCGGTTGGACGGAAATAGATCCGGATGCAGTGGTCATCCATGATGGTTATACCATTTTTATTGAAGACCAGTCCGGATGGGCAGAAACAACCATATACGCGTGGGGAAATGATATACCGGAACTCTTTGGCAGTTGGCCAGGAATATTACCAACCGGTAGTGTTGAGATAAAAGGTGTCACGTATAATTATTACGATACAGGTGAAGCAAATAAGGGATTGACTTACAATCTGATAATGAATAATAACAATGGAGGCTCACAATTTGACCTCGCAGCAGTGACGCTTGATCGAGATTATTATTTCCGTATTACGGACATAGCTGGTGAGGAGATTGACCCTAACAATCCGGACGGAGACTCTGAACCGGAATCTGAAGCGGCTTTTGTTTCTAATCAGAATAATTTCTTGAAATGAGTTTTGTATAGTAATGAAGATGTTAAATGACCTATTGGTGGAATGAGATTGGGGATAGGATATCTCTTTTCAATCTTGCGGATATATGTCCCAAGGCTTGGTTTTTCTATCCCAAGTCTTGGGATAGAAAAACCAAGCCTTGGGAAGAAGTTATCTCTTAGCTCTTTTGTTTTTTAGTATTGGCTTCCGGGATTTTTAGTATTAAGGCTTAGTATCTTTTCTGCCAATGCCCATTACTGGAGAGTTTGGATGCTCCTTTTGCAGATATCAGTTCCGCCAATGAGTATAAGTATAGATAAAAAGTAGAAATATGAAAAAAGTAATAATTGCGACACTGCTCTTTACGATGCTACATTCTTGTATGGGGTGTAGTGATAGTCAGAGTGACATGGAACCGATTCCCGTCCCACAGGAAGAATACATGGCTTCGGATATGGTGATTTATGAGGCAAATCCCCGCATTTTTGCCGAAGAAAATGCGTTCTCTGCCATCAAAGCAGAGCTTGACCGTATTCAAAGCCTGGGGACTACCGTGCTTTGGCTGATGCCTGTAAATGAGCCGGGAGTACTGAAAAGTGTGAATTCACCTTATTGTATAAAGGATTATAAAAAGCTGAATACACGTTACGGAACAAAAAAAGACTTGAAAGAACTGGTAGATGCTGCCCATGCCAAAGGAATGAAAGTGATTCTTGACTGGGTTGCCAACCATACTTCGTGGGACAATGCTTGGGTGACTGAGCATCCGGATTGGTATACACAGGATGCAAATGGCAATGTGGTACAACCTCAAGAACAGCCTTGGGCGGATGTTGCTGACTTGAATTTTGACAACGAAACCATGCAGCAAGCCATGATTGATGCCATGAAGTATTGGGTAACAGAAATTGGTATTGATGGATACCGTTGTGATTATGCCGAGGGGGTACCAGATGCTTTCTGGAAGAAAGCAATCGCCGAGCTCCGTACACTTGACAATAATTTGCTGATGCTTGCCGAAGGCGGAAAAACGTCTTTAATGAACAATGGTTTCAATCTGCTCTACGGCTGGAACTTCCATAGTAAACTGAAAGACTATTATGCCGGTAAATGCTCACTTACTGACCTTTATGCTATGAATACTTCCGAATTGGAGGGAATGCCGAAGGGTACGTTACGGTTACGCTATTCTACTAATCATGACCAGGCAAGTGAGGCATCACCGATAGAATGTTATGGCGGTGAGCGTGGTGCCATGTCTGCTTTTGTATTAACGACTATGCTCGAGGGGATACCTCTTATTTATAGTTCGCAGGAAGTAGCCTATCCGCGGTCACTTAACTTTTTCAATTACGGAGTTATAGACTTGAAGTCCAATGAAGTCTTTGCGCAAGAGATGGCAGAAATCATCAGAGCCTATAAAGCTACGAGCAGTGTACGTGGTGGTGAACTGGAAGTTTATACTACCGGAGATGTCGCTTCATTTTATCGGGCAGCAGGCAGTCATGGCATGTTGGTCATGGTGAATACCGCCAATGAGTCTGTACAAGTGAAAGTACCTATGGAGCATGCTGGCAAGACCATGACCGATGTGATTGCCGGTGTGGATGTGGAGTTGCCTACAGTAATGACGATGGAGCCTTATCAATATTTTATATATCAACAATAACGGATGTATATGAAACATGTATTATTAACAGTTGTATTTCTGGGAATTGCTTGTGTGGCGATGGCACACGAATTGTTATCTCCCAATGGGAATCTGAAACTCAATGTTGTGCTTGATTCCGAGGGGGGGCCGGTCTATAGCTTATATTACAAAGGAGAGCCGGTTGTAGAACCTTCTGCCTTGGGAATACTTATGGAAGAAGCGGATTTGTCAAATGGCTTCCGGATTCTTGATGCAACAAATTCTACTTTTGATGAAACTTGGATGCCTGTATGGGGAGAGTATGAAAAAGTCCGTAACCATTACAATGAACTTACTGTCACTTTCTCACAACCGGCAAAGCACGACCGTACGATGATTGTACGTTTTCGATTGTTTGACGATGGACTCGGATTCCGTTATGAGTTGCCGGAGCAGAAAACCATGAATTATCTGACGGTAAAAGACGAACTGACTGAATTCAATCTGACCGGTAATCATACACTCTATTGCATTCCCGGTGATTATGATACGAATGAGTTTGCCTATACTACTGCGGCCATTTCCGAAGTGCGCGAAGCTATGGAACGTAATCTACGTAAAAAAGGATATGAAGCTAAAGCGACTTCATTCACAGTACAAACACCCCTTATGATAAAGACTACCGAAGGACTTTATATCAATATTCATGAAGCTGCCTTGGTAGATTATTCTGCCATGTTGCTGAATGTGGATGATAAAGAGTTTAACTTTTCTGCTCATCTTACTCCCGATAAATTAGGAAAGAAAGGATATCTGCAATTACCGTTGCATACCCCGTGGCGTACAATTATGGTTAGTGACGATGCACGTAGCATCCTTGCTTCTCAGTTGATTCTTAATCTGAATGAACCTTGTAAGCTGGAAGATACTTCTTGGATTAAGCCACAGAAATTTATCGGTGTCTGGTGGGAGATGTTTACTGGTGGAGGAGGTACATGGGCATATAGCGACTATTATAAGGCTAAACCCGGCATAACCGACTATTCAAAGTTAACTCCTAATGGACATCATCCGGCCAATACTGAACATGTGAAAGAGTACATAGACTTTGCGGCGGAGAATGGTATTGATGCGGTATTGGTTGAGGGTTGGAATGAAGGTTGGGAAGATTGGGCATCCTATCGTAAGGATCGTCAGTTCCTTTTTGACAAACCTTATCCGGACTTTGATGTTGCGGTACTACATGCCTATGCCAAATCAAAGGGGGTAAAGATTATCATGCATCATGAGACGGCTGCTAATGCTGCCGATTATGAGCGGCAGCTGGATGTAGCCTTTCAATTTATGGTAGATAATGGCTATAATTCTGTAAAGACAGGATATGTGGGCTCAATCATTCCCCGTAGTGAATATCATTCCTCACAATGGATGAACAATCATTATATACATGTGGTGAAGCGTGCTGCTGATTATAAGATTATGGTAGATAGTCACGAGGCTGTTCGTCCCACCGGCTTGTGTCGGACCTGGCCCAACTGGGTAGCGCAAGAATCTGCCCGTGGTGGTGAGTTTGAATCTATGGGGGGCAATGATCCGGATCATACTTGTATCTTGCCGTTTACTCGGTTGAAGGGTGGTCCGATGGATTACACTCCTGGTATTTTCCAGACAAAACTTTCGTATTATAATAGTTCGAAACCTAAAGGTCAGGCGGGTACTACATTGGTAAAACAATTGGCTCTATATGTAACGATGCCCTCTCCGTTACAGATGGCAGCAGACCTGCCGGATAATTATCGCCGTTTTCCCGATGCGTTTCAATTTATTAAGGATGTAGCGGTGGATTGGAGCAATTCTTGGTATTTGGAAGCCGAACCGGGTGATTATATCACAGTGGCTCGTCAAGCCAAAGGAAAACAAGAGTGGTATGTAGGTGCTATTACCGACGAACATCCTCGTACGGCAACTATTCCTTTCTCTTTCTTACCCGAAGGAAGGAAATATATTGTTACCGTTTATGCAGATGGTCGGGATGCAGACTGGAAAGATAATCCGCAGAGCTATGACATCCGTCGTGGCATAGTAACGTCAAAGAGTGTGCTGCGTCAACCTTTGGCAAGTAGTGGAGGGGTGGCTATCAGTGTTCGAGAAGCAACAAAAGAAGAGGTAAAAGGATTGAAGAAATTATGAAGCTTGTCCGTACATAGTAATTATTATGTTGCGGATTTAATACAAGCATTTAAGAATTAAAGTTAGCAATTGGAAAGGCATAGTCCGTGAGGATTGTGTCTTTTTTCGTAAATTATTCGTCATTTCTTATTTTCTTTATTATAATTTTTCTATATTTATGCCGTTATGGCGAATTGTTGACAGAATAGGAAAAGAATAGACCATTTAGGTATGAATAGAGAATGCCGGGGATTTGACATTTTATCATTCTTTAATCAAAATATAACCGTAAAATTTAGCTGTTTTGAAAAGTTTTCTTATATTTGCGGTGTTATTCATTGACATTTTGTTTGAATAGCGTAAAGTCAACAAGGTAATAACCTTTAAAACGTAATATTATGAATATCGAACGTATCATGGCCTCTTTAGAGGCAAAGCACCCCGGCGAGTCTGAGTATCTTCAAGCCGTAAAGGAAGTTCTTCTTTCCATCGAAGATATCTATAATCAACATCCCGAGTTCGAGAAAGCGAAAATTATAGAACGTCTGGTTGAACCTGACCGTATCTTTACTTTCCGCGTAACGTGGGTGGATGATAAAGGTGAAGTTCAGACGAACCTTGGTTATCGTGTGCAGTTCAACAATGCCATTGGCCCGTACAAAGGCGGTATTCGTTTCCATGCTTCCGTAAATCTTTCTATCCTCAAATTCCTGGGATTTGAGCAGACTTTCAAGAATGCTTTGACTACATTGCCTATGGGCGGTGGTAAGGGTGGTTCCGACTTCTCTCCGCGCGGAAAGAGCGATGCTGAAATCATGCGTTTCTGTCAAGCCTTCATGCTGGAATTGTGGCGTCACCTCGGTCCGGATATGGATGTTCCTGCCGGTGATATCGGTGTAGGCGGTCGCGAAGTGGGCTATATGTTCGGTATGTATAAGAAGTTGACTCGCGAATTTACGGGCACATTTACCGGTAAAGGATTGGAATTTGGCGGTTCGCTGATTCGTCCTGAAGCAACAGGATTTGGTGGCTTGTATTTCGTAAACCAAATGTTACAGACAAAAGGCATTGACATCAAGGGCAAGACCGTGGCTATCTCCGGTTTTGGAAATGTGGCTTGGGGTGCTGCTACCAAGGCTACCGAATTGGGTGCCAAGGTGGTTACCATCTCCGGTCCCGACGGTTACATTTACGACCCGAACGGTATCAGTGGCGAAAAGATAGATTATATGCTGGAACTCCGGTCATCGGGCAACGATATCGTAGCACCGTATGCCGACGAATTCCCCGGCTCTACTTTCGTGGCAGGCAAACGCCCGTGGGAAGTGAAAGCGGACATCGCTCTGCCTTGCGCTACCCAGAACGAGCTGAACGGCGAAGATGCACAACACCTCATTGACAACAAGGTGACATGTGTAGGAGAAATCTCCAATATGGGATGTACGCCCGAAGCTATTGATCTTTTCATTGAAAATAAGATTATGTATGCACCGGGCAAGGCTGTCAATGCAGGTGGTGTGGCTACCAGCGGACTGGAAATGTCGCAGAACGCCATGCACCTCAGCTGGAGTGCAGCCGAAGTGGATGAAAAACTCCACGCCATCATGCACGGAATTCATGCTCAATGCGTAAAATATGGGACAGAACCTGATGGCTACATCAACTACGTGAAGGGAGCGAATATCGCCGGCTTCATGAAGGTGGCTCATGCCATGATGGGTCAGGGAATTATCTAAGAGAGAAACTTTGTTTAGTTGTATTTG
>ENA-OPYE01000310-OPYE01000310.1-human-gut-metagenome-genome-assembly--contig:-NODE-310-length-39698-cov-5.227278_pt1 | contig 39698 bp, 20 predicted proteins | sample MGYA00241063_ERZ501442 | MGnify/ENA primary metagenome ERZ501442 (study PRJEB25962, sample SAMEA1967055) | human gut metagenome | biome: human gut; feature: human-associated habitat; material: faeces... | reverse complement strand
CAGCTGCCGCACCTCGCTCGCCGTATCGGCACTTAGAATTATGCGGTATTGCCTATGGTTTTATTATAGCAGACATCCAGGGTGATAAACCGGACTTCCAGTCCTCGCAGACGAAAAAGCAGGGTGATAAAGTGTACTTTAAGCCTTTGTGCGGGCCACATAGGCGGCAAAACCGCGCAAAAAGCGCATCATACCCAGCACCCACAGGCACAAAAGGAACCAGAGTGCCGTGTATTTTGGGCACACAAGCCCGGCAAGGTTGCCCCATTCCTGGCTGTAATCCCACACCTCAACATGCAGCAGACGGCGGCAGGCAAGCCCGGTGCCCAGTTCCAGCACCGAAACCCCAACCGCGCCGATCCCCGCCAGCAACGGGGTGGGCAGTGGCAGGCGGCCAAGGGCATCCAGTGCGCAAAGGCAGGCCCCGCCCGCCAAAAACATCGTCCAATGGGTTGTGCCGCGCCAGGCGATCTCCAGCGCAAGGTACGCGGTACCGCCCATGGCAAACAGCACCAGCTGCCCCGGCGCAGCCAGACGGTGGAAACAAACAGACATACAAACGCCCCCTGTACAGTATGGAAGAATGACCCCGTCATCCTTTGCCATAGTATGTGCAGGGGGCGCAGCTTGTAACCATTTTGTAATAAAATTACAGCATTTTATTTGGACAGCTTCTTCAGCAGTTCGCTGCGGGTATCCCACAGGTTCTTGCTCAGGTCAACATAATAGCGGTGCGGGTTTTCAAAGCGCTTTACTTCGTCCCACAGGGTGCCCACCTGGGCTTTGCAGAACTTGCGGATATCAGCCAGGTTGGGGTTGGTGTAAACGCGCTTGCCATTCTCATAGATCGGGGTGGAAATGCAGCGGGCAGTGCTGTTGACATAGGTGCATTCCTTCCAGGTCTCGATGGGGTCAAACAGGGTAATGCCGTTCTTGGTATCCACCACTTCGTCTGCCATAGTGATCAGGTCTGCCTGGGCTTTGCCGTCCTCATCATAGATACGCCATACCTTTTTCAGGCAGGGAATGGTCATCTTTTCCACGGATTCGGAGAGCTTCATCTTGGGGGTATAGCTGCCGTCATCCTCTTTCACTGCGGCCAGCTTGTACACGCCGCCAAACACGGGGTCGCTCTTGGCGGTGATCATGTTCTCGCCAATACCAAAGCTGTCCACACGGGCACCCTGCAAAATCAGGTCGCGCACGATGTATTCATCCAGAGAGTTGGAAGCGCAGACGGTGCAGTCCGGGTAACCGGCGGCATCCAGCATCTGGCGGGCCTTTTTGGAAAGGTAGGCAATATCGCCGGAGTCAATGCGCACACCTTTGGGGCGCTTGCCCATCGGCTTCAGCACTTCGTCAAACACCTTGATGGCATCGGGCACGCCATGGCGCAGAACGTTGTAGGTATCCACCAGCAGCACGCAGTTGTCCGGGTACATCTCGGCATACTTCTTGAATGCGTCATACTCGGTGGGGAACATCTGCACCCAAGAGTGTGCCATAGTGCCGGATGCCGGGATACCGAAGTCACGGGCAGCCATCACGCAGGAGGTGGAGCTGCAGCCGCCGATGTAGGAAGCGCGGGCGCCAAAGTAGGCGGCGTCATACCCCTGGGCACGGCGGGCGCCAAACTCCATAACCGGGCGGCCAGCGGCAGCGCGGCAGATGCGGTTTGCCTTGGTGGCAATCAGGCACTGATGGTTAAAGGTGACCAGCAGCAGGGTTTCCAGCAGCTGGCACTCAATAGCCGGGCCTTCTACGGTCACAATGGGCTCCTGCGGGAAGATGGGCATGCCCTCTTCAATCGCCCAGATATTGCAGTGCAGCTTAAAGTTGCGCAGATAGTCCAGGAACTGCTCATTGAAAGCACCGGTGGAGCGCAGATAATTGATGTCTTCCTCGGTAAATTTCAGGCTGTCCACTGCGTTGATGAACTGCTCCAGGCCGGCCATAATGGCGTAACCGCCGCCGTCCGGCACCTTGCGGAAGAACATATCAAAGACGGCAATTTTATCCTTATACCCTTCGTCCAGGTAGCCGGCCGACATGGTAAGCTCATAAAAATCCGTCATGGTTGTCAGGTTGCGTTTTACATCCAACATAGTACAATGTACCCCCTTATGGCTGGCTGGTGCCCGCCATTATTCCTTATTCCAATCGTTCGGTTTATTTTTGCGTTTTGGGGTCGGTTGCTCCACACGGCGCACCGTAAGCAGCATAACATACACCCACAAAACCGCATAGACAACAGCCGCTATGATGCAAAGCACAATAACGACCTTGAAATAAGTGCTTGAAAAGAAAGCCTTTACCTTCGCCATGGTATACAACAGCTCGCTGCGGTCCACGCTGCTGCCGGCCAAAAGGTCCACCGTGCCAACGGTTTCGCCCTGCATGGTAACGGTAACGGTACCCACCACATCGCCCTGCTTGATGGGCGCGGAGAGGTGCTCCGGAACATTGAAGGTCTTTTCCGTCAGCTCTGCCCCGCCCTGCCGCGGCAAAAGGGTCTGCATATCATCCGCCGGGTAGATCATTACCGTATCCGTCTGGGAGGAATACACAATAGGCAGCTCGGTGATGGGCTGGGTGGTATCCAGCGCCGCGGTTACGGTAAAGGTGGCGAACGCCCAATCCATCAGCTCGGCGGTTTCGGTCAGCGCCGGGCGCGGGTCTTCGTCCGTTTTGGGACTGTGCAGCACCACGCTGACATAGGTTTCGCCGTCCTGGGTGTGCCAGCCCGCAAAATTCTGCCAGTCATCCAGGCTGCCTGTTTTGCCGCCTTTGGTGTAAGAGCGGTAATAGTTGCTGCTGGGCGAAACCAGCTTATCACTGGTCAGGATGGTATAGGGCGAATCATGCTTGGTGGAGGCCGGCATCTGGTAGCTTTCCTCCCCTGCCGCCTGGGCAAAGGCATCATAGCCCATAGCCACCCGCACCAGCAGGTAGGCATCCCGCGCGGTGGTCACGTTGCCGGGATCCAGCCCGCAGGGGTCAGTAAAGGTAGTGCCGGTGCAGCCGATGCGGGCAGCTTCATCGTTCATCATGGCCACAAAGTTATCAATGCTGCTGCCGCTCATATAGTCTGCCACGATATACGCTGCCTCGTTGGCGCTGGGTAGCAGCATGGCATACAGCAGGCTGCGCAGGGTATGGGTCTCGTCTTTCCAGATATCCGCCGTGGAAGCATTTTTGCCGTACAGGTAATCATAGATATAGCCCGGCGCTGTAATGCTGATGGTATCCAGCTGGTCCTGGTAGCTTTCCAGCATCAGGATCATGGTCATCAGCTTGGTCAGGCTGGCGGCGGCCATGGGGGTTTCGCTGTTTTTTTCATAAACAACCAGCCCCGTATCGGTGTTAGCCACATAGGCTGCTTCTGCGGTAACAGAAAATCCCGGTGTCAGGTTGGGGGCATCGGCGGTTTCCTCCGCTGCGGCGGGCAGGACCAGCAGCACCGCCAGCAGCAGTACCGCAAGGCAGGCAGACAGGAATTGTTTCATGGCATGTCCTTTTTGGTTTGTCGGCCCAACCTGTAAAGTTATGTGTCAATACAGGTTAAACCTTAGTATAGCAAATTCTTTCTGCAAAAAAAAGAGATTATACAAAAAAATCAAAAATAATTTGGGCAGTTTTTTATTGGAAATAAAGATGTCAAGACTAATTCATGGCCCCGGCTGTGGCAAACAGGCGCTCCACTTCGTCCGAAAGGGCTTTGTGCTCCGGTTTGGCCAGGTTGGGGTCCAGGGCCAGCAGGGCTTTGGCTTCCTGCTGGGCAACGGTCAGGGTGCGGGTATCCTGCACAAGGTCCGCCACATGCAGGGTGGGCAGGCCGTGCTGTGCCTCGCCGAAAAAGTCGCCTGGGCCGCGGGTTTCCAGGTCATACTTGGCAACGGCAAAACCATCCGATGTGCGGCACAAAAAGTGCAGCCGCTGGCGTACCGCTTCTCCCTCGTTATCCGAAATCAGGATACAGCAGGAATTCGCCGCACCGCGCCCCACGCGGCCGCGCAGCTGGTGCAGTGCCGAAAGGCCGAACCGCTCTGCATTTTCGATCACCATTACGGTTGCATTGGGCACATCCACACCGACTTCAATCACGGTGGTGCTGACCAGCACATCCAGCTCCCCGGCCTTGAACTGCTGCATCACTTCATCTTTATCTTTCGGCTTCATTTTGCCGTGCAGCAGGCCGATGCGCCGCCCCGGCAGCAGCGGGCAGGCCACCTGCTCGTAATACTGCTTGACGGCTTTCATGCCGGAATCCATTTCGTTTTCCTCAATGGCCGGGCAAACGATATATACCTGATGCCCTGCGGCGATCTGTTTTTCCAGAAAGCCGTACATATCGCGGCGCTTTTTGCCAGTGATGAACCAGGTCTTGATGGGCTTGCGGCCGGGGGGCAGCTCATCCAGGATGGAGATATCCAGATCCCCGTACATCAAAAGCCCCAGAGTACGCGGGATGGGGGTTGCGCTCATGACCAGCAGGTGCGGGTTGTTGGCCTTGCCCGCCAGAATGCCGCGCTGCCGCACGCCAAAGCGGTGCTGTTCGTCCACAATGGCAAGGCCGAGATTTTTGAACACCACGCTGTCCGTCAGCACCGCATGGGTGCCAACCACCAGCCCGGCACGGCCATCCGCAATGGCGGCAAGGGCCACCCGCTTTTCGGCGGCTTTCATGCCACCCACCAGCAAGGTAACGTTGACGCCAAACGGCTCCAGGCGGTCGGCCAGGTTGGCGGCGTGCTGGCGGGCCAGAATTTCCGTTGGGGCCAGCATGGCGCTCTGCCAGCCATTTTGCGCGGCAAACCAGATGGCCGCAGCGGCCACCAGCGTTTTGCCGCTGCCCACATCGCCCTGCAGCAGACGGTTCATCGGGGTCTGGCCGCACAGATCATGGCAGATTTCTTCCGCCGAGCGGCGCTGTGCCCCGGTGGGTGCATAGGGCAGGCTGCGCCAGAACGGAGCAAGGTCCAGCTCCCGCATGGGGGCACCGGTAATTTTGCGGCCATGGCCTCGCATCAAAAATATGCCCAGCTGCAGGATATACAATTCTTCAAAGATCAAACGGCGGCGGGCAGCAGCGGCGTCCGCCGCATCCCGCGGGGCATGGATGGCCCGCACAGCGTCCGCTTTGGGCGGCATGCGGTAGCGGGTCAGCAGCTCTGGCGGCAGCGGGTCATCCAGCTGGGCCACATATTCCAGCGCCAGCTGGGCGCAGCGGGTCAGGCGGGCGGCGGGCAGCCCTTCGGTGCTTCCGTAAACCGGCAGCAGGGGCGCCGCAGCAACCTGGGCTTCGGTGCGCACAAGCGGGTGCAGGATTTCCCGCCGGGTCATCATGCCGCCAACGCGGCCCTCGAAATAATATTCGGTTCCAGGTTCCAGCTTTTCCGCCGCATAGGGCGCGTTGAACCAGGAAAGCGCCAGCATTCCCGTATCGTCCCCTGCCAGCACATGGGAGAGCATCCGCCCGCCTTTAATGCGCCGGTCCGGGTCCCGCTGCAGCACCGTTGCCTTTACACAGCAGTCCACATCAAACGGCGCTGATACTACCGTGTACGGCTGGGAATAATCAATATACCGCCGCGGATAGTGCAGCAGCAGATCCCGGATGGTATAAATGCCGAGCTTGGCAAACTTTTTGGCGTAAGCCGGGCCAACGCCTTTCAGGTATTGGATGTCGCTGTTGATATCCGGCATGGCTGCACCTCCTTCCGGTAGGGTTATAAACAAAGGACGAACATGCGTTTTGATGCACAAGTTCGTCCTTGAATGGTTTTGTCCGTTATGCCGGGATCATTCCACGCTGAGCATATAGTAGTAAACCGGCTGACCGCCATGGATATGGCTGACCTCCACGCTGGAGCCGCACTTGGACTGCACCAGTTCGGTGGTATGTTCGGCATCTTCCTCGCTGACTTCCGCACCGGAGATCACGGTGATGAACTGGCTGTCCTTTTTCTTCATGGAACGTGCCAGGCGGTAGGTCATCTTGGTAATGTCGCTGCCAGTGGCAACGATCTTACCGTTTTCCAGCGCCATGATCTCACCCTTACGGATGGGGCGGCCGTCAAACTCGCTGTCGCGGGCGGCATAGGTGATCAGGCCGGTAGCAACCTTTTCGGCGGCGGCCATCATGTTGACGGCGTTCTCCTCCGGGGCGGCTTCGGGGTCAAAGTTCAGCATAGCGGTCATGCCCTGGGGCACGGTACGGGTAGGCAGAACCAGGACCTTGCGGTCAGCCAGCTTTTCTGCCTGTTCGGCAGCCATGATGATGTTTTTATTGTTGGGCAGAATAATATATTTGCTGTAAGCGCCGTTTTCAATGGCGTGTACAAATTCTTCCACAGGCGGGTTCATGCTCTGCCCGCCGCTGATGATTTCATCAACGCCCTGCGCCAGCATAATTTGCGCAATGCCGCTGCCTGCCGCCACGCTTACAAGGCCGGTGCCTTCTTTTTTGGGTGCCGGCTGCTGCACTGCCGCCGCATTGAATACGCGGTGTTCGTGCTGCTCTGCCATGTTGTCAATTTTAATATCGTGCAGCGTGCCCCATTCAAGTGCCTGCTGCAAAACAGTGCCCGGATTTGCGGTATGGATATGCACTTTTACCACGTCATCCATTGCCGCTACAATAAGCGAATTGCCTAACGGCGATAACGCAGCGCGCACGGTTTTATCATCCGCTGCCGTATTTTTTACAATAAATTCCGTGCAGTACGGATTTGTTAAGTCAACTTCTTCTGCCGGCAGGGCGGCAATTTTATTAACGGATATGTGCTGCTCATCTTCCTCCGGCAAGTTTTTGCCCAGAAGGCCATTTAAGCAGCCCTGCAAAAATACAATCAGGCCCTGGCCACCAGCATCAACCACACCGGCTGCTTTTAAAGCGGGCAAAAGTTCCGGCGTGCGTGCCAGTTCTTTTTTGCCTCCTGCAATGGCTTCGGTTAAAATTTCGGTAAAGTCCTCACCGCGGCGCACTGCGTGGTAAGCCTCTTTGGCTATGCCGCGCGCCACCGTTAAAATGGTGCCTTCCACCTGTTTGGCAACGCTGCGGTAGGCATATAAAATGCCAAACTGAAAGGCCTTGCCAAGCTCGTTGCCTGTAACGCGCGCTTTGCCTGCCAGCCCGCGCCCAATGCCGCGCAAAAGCTGCGAAAGTATTACGCCGCTGTTGCCGCGCGCGCCCATAATGGCACTTTTGGCAGCCGCTGCGCCAACCTCCGCCGCAGAATCCGTATCAAGCGGCAAAAGCGCACGGTGCACTGCTTCCATTGTGCGCATCATATTCGTCCCGGTATCGCCGTCAGGCACCGGGAACACGTTTAATTCGTCAATCTGCCGGTAACCGGCGGCAAAAGCCGCATAAGCGCCCAGCAGCATATTTTTTATATCGTGGCCGTTAATTACAGCCGTCTGTGTTAAGTTCATCTTCACTCCTTGATTATGGCAGATAGCCCTGCCTTTTTTATTTTCCGGCCGCGCCGGATTTATTCTTTGGTACGTACAAAAAGCCCAATGCAGCCGGGCCCCAAATGGGTGGCCAAAACAGCGCCGATGCCCGTCATCAGTACCGGCACACCGGGATAACGCTTTGTCATTTCTCCGTAAAGATATTCGGCATCTTTTTCCGCGCCTTCATGGGCAATGCAGATTTTTTCAAGCTCTCCGTGCGAAGAAGAAATTTCAAGCATTGTGTTAAGCACCTTGCTGCGGGTACGGCATTTGGCGGCAACAACAAGTTTGCCTTCCTTATCCAAAGTTATTACCGGGCGTATGCCCAAAAGGCTTCCGAGCAGCGCGCCAACAGCACCTATGCGCCCGCCCTTCTGCAAATATTCCAGCGTATTTACCGAAAAACAGGTTTCCGTGCGTGCAATGGCCCCGTTAATAAACGCTTCCAGTTCATCCATACCGGCGCCTTCATCGGCCTTTTTCAAAATATCAAGCGCCAGTGCGCTGATGGGCGTTGCCGCCGTAAGGCTGTCGAAAATGCGGATATCGGCACCGGGAATTTCCTGCATTACCTGCCGCGCTGCCATGCAGGCTGTATGGTAAGTTCCGCTTAAAACGCTGTCTACAAAAATACCTATAACTTTCTTTCCTTCTTCGGCAAGGCTCGTAAACAAATCCAAAAACTCGCCAACCGGCGGCTGCGAAGTTTTCGGCAGTTCGCCGCTTTCCTTCACCATTTTAAACATTTCTTCCGGCGTTTTTTCGCCGTCGCGCCACTCAATCGCTTTATGGCGGAAAATAAGCTGCAAAATATGGCAGCGTGCGTCATGCGCCAGCGGCGTTTCCGCGGCGGAAGCAATGCTGTCCAAAACTATATGGATGTCATTATTCAAAGTGCCATCCTCCTGTCTATATAATAATTCCGTTAAGATAAAGCTGACTCTATCATTTAATTTTACCATATAGACATAATTTTTTCCACCTGCAAAATAAAAAGGCCCCTGCCCAAAAGCAGGAGCCCGAATATCAGCCGTTAATTAAAAGTCGTTTTCCATGAATGCTTTGTCAACGCGTTTCATTTCGCGGGTTACGCAGCGGCCAAATTCTTCGCTTACCCAATCCCAGCGGCTGGTAAGGGTTTCGTCGATTTCTTTGTCCTCATAAATGCGGTGTTCATAGAACTTGCCGTTTACTGCGCTGTAAGCATAGGTTTTGCCGGTGATGTCAAGTTTCAGAATGCGTTCTGCGCTCGGGAATACCGGGTTGTCTTCGCAGGTATCAAGAACCATGCCGACAACAAGGTCTGCATCGGATGCTTTGGCAATGCGTACCATAGCGTCTTTGGAAGCGCCGTCTTTACCAATGTTTTCAGCTGCAATAGCATCGTTGGTAGCGTCATTTTCAAGCAGTTCGTATTCAGGATAATCGAACAGCTGAATAGCGCCGCTGATGTAAATCTGGCCTGCGGTTTCGGAACCGGAGTTGTTAACCAGAGGAAGCACTACAACTTTAGCAGCTTCGGCTTTGCCCATAGCGGGAACAGCAAAACATACAGCCATCAGGGCTACCATTAACAGATTAAATAATTTTTTCATTCTCTTACCTCCCAAGATAAAATGGCTATGTAATAATTCTAACACACTTCAGATTAAAAAAACAGTATGCAGTAAAAAAATAATCGCATAAAAAGGCACAGCCCGTGCGTATTACAGGCTGCGCCACAAAATTTTTACATTTAATTATGCGTTTGCGGTTTCATTTTTGCTTCCTGCTTTGCTGCCGCACAAGGTTTTAAGCCCGTTGGTGGCAATTAAAAGTGCCAGAATAATAAGGGCAATGGCAACAACAAGCTGCAAACCGTCGGTAAGCATGCCAAACGGTGCGCCGGTAACGAGTTTATTGACAATGCCGTAAATGCTCATGGCAAGCGCGCTCATGGTTGCGGCAAACATAAAGCCCATCGGCACATAAAGCATCCAGCCCTGGCGGCCGGTAACTTTAAGGAATACCGAAAGCGAAATGAATACCAGCGCTGCGCACAGCTGGTTGGCTGCACCGAACAGCGGCCATACGTTCATGTAGCCGCCCAGGCAGAGCAGATAACCGAAGAACAGGGTAATAACGGTTGCAAAATATTTGTTGGTTAAAACTTTCTGCAGGCCGCTCATTTCTTCCGGTTTGCCGGAGGTGAAAAGTTCCTGGAAGCACATACGGCCGATACGCCCAACGGAATCGAGCGTGGTAAGCGCAAGTGCGGATACGCACATGGTAATTACGCAGGTGGCAACGTGAGCCGAAAGGCCGAACATGCCCATAAAGCCGCCAACGGCACCGGCGAAAATCTGGAACGGCGTGCCTTTGGGCATTACGCCGCCGGTTGCCGCAGCGCCTACAACGATAAGCGAAACAACTGCAAGGATGGATTCAATAAGCATTGAACCGTAACCGATAAAAAGCATGTCTTTTTCGTTGGAAACGGTTTTGGAAGAAGTGCCGGAAGATACCAGGCTGTGGAAGCCCGATACAGCGCCGCAGGCGATGGTGATGAAAAGTATCGGGAACAGCAGCTGTCCGTTTACAACAAAGCCGTTAAACGCCGGCAGTTCGATAGACGGATTGGTGAAGATAACACCGATAACGCCGCTGGCAATCATGCCTAAAAGCAAAAATACGCTTAAATAATCGCGCGGCTCCATTAAAAGCCACATCGGCATTACTGCCGCCATAAACATATAAGCAAAAACTACATAAAGCCAGGTTGTTTTATCGTAATACAGCGGGTATTCAATGCCTGCCCACAGCATGGCTATCATCAAAACAATGGCAACTGCCAGTTTCGGGCCTTCTGCCAGAGGGCATTTCTTTAAAAAGTAGCCGAAGGCAATAGCAACAACAATGTACAGCATCGAAATGGATGCCGCAGCGGCATTAGGAGTTGCAAGGCCGCCGTCTGCCTTAAAGCCGTTGAAGGTACTGGCAACAATATCCGCAAAAGCGGCAGTTACAAGCAGGGTAAACAGCCACGAGAACAAAAGGAACATTTTTTTACCGGTTTTGCCGATGTACTGTTCAATAAGCATGCCCATGGATTTGCCTTCGTTTTTAACGGAAGCGTACAGCGCGGTGAAATCCTGCACGGCACCGAAGAAGATGCCGCCAATCATCAGCCACAGCATTACCGGCGCCCAGCCGAACATAGCGGCAATAATCGGGCCGGTTACAGGGCCTGCGCCCGTAATGGACGAAAACTGATGCGCAAAAACCGTAAATTTGGAGGAGGGAACATAGTCGTTGCCGTCCTCATGCACATAAGCCGGTGTTCTTGCATTGGGATCTACGCCCCACAGTCTTACAAGCCAGCGGCCATAGATAAAATAGCCGCATGCACACACGACTAATGCGATACCTAACAACATTAATCCTGTCATGATACTTACCTCTTTCCCTTAAAATAAAATAATAATATAGCTTGAAATTTATCACCAAAATTCTTTTCTGTCAACAAAAACCGTAAATTTTTGTGAACTTTTGCAAATTAATCTTCAAAATGTAAAGAATATAATAAAAACAGTGAACTTAATCAGTGTTTGTACACTTATTTTAAACAACAAAAAACGCCGGGGTTGAACGGCGTTTTTTAGTATTATTATTTTTCAGGCTTTCCAAAACCATCACTGCCAGATAAGCTGCATAAGTTTTTTGTATTCCCCATTTAAATGGCGGATGATAACATCAAACATAGTGTAAATCAAATCGCCGTCCGCTTCACTGCCTGTCAGCAAAACGCAGCAGTCCAAAACAAGTGAGCCGTTATCATCAAAATAATATTTAAACGATTTAAACCCTTTGTTAAGGCGGTTAAGTTCCTTTAAAAGCCCTGCTTCGTTGGCATCGTTTAAAACACGCGGTGCAACAAGCACACGCACCATGCCGTAAATACTGCTGTCTAAAATTACAATTGTCGGCAGCTGCTGCCCGTTAATTTCAATATTAGAACGGAAAACAACGCTGTTTAAATTATCACCGGCAATTTCATCAACAGTAAAACAGGTAATTTTTTTGTCATCAAGATACTTTTTAAAAGATTCCGCTTTTTTATTCATGCCTGACCTCCAAAATTATTTGTAATACCCGGAGGCATACAGCCCCCGGATATTAGTTTTTGTTAAGCTTCTACAGCAACTTCATCAGCACCGGCGTTTGTTTCGGTAAATTCCTGATAATCAATCAGGCCGTAACGGTTATGCAGCGATAATCCGTAGCCGTATGCCTGTTTCCAGTCTTCGTCAAGGTAACGCCCATGCTGCCAGCGCAGATGGTTCTCTGCCGTGAAGCGCTGGTCGTAAGCGTACCAGTAATCATCAAGGCTCAGCAGCCTGCCGTCAGTTTCAACGGTATCTGCATCTATGAAGTTAACATACATAGAAGGATAAGACTGGTAGATATGAACATTGGCATCGTCATCTTTTACAGGTACATTACCGTAAATAGTTGCCAAAGTGCCGCTATTTTCAAGCCATGCATTTTCTTCAATCATGATGTCATTAAAGTCCATCTTGTCATCAACAGTTGTAATATCGGCTTCTACTGCCCACAATTCCGTAAATACGGATTTATCGTTAGCGTCAATCTTATCAATTACCAGCGATTCAATCGGTCCGCTGCCGCTATTGGAATCGGTGTTGATAATCAAATCACTGTCCGCTTCCGTATTCTGGGTAATATTCTGTCCGTGGATTCTGTCGCCGTTAAGCGTAACGCTGTCTTTGACAAGGATGTTTTCAAGCTCTTGTTCAATAGCCTGCATGATAACATCTTTACCGTTAACAGTATCGCTGTTAATTACACCGTCAACTGCAGTAAACTCAATGGTTTCATCAGCATTTACAGTACTCTTATTGTAAATATTTTCAGCCGCATTAAAGTTAACGTTCCTGCCTGCATCAACAATATCATTATTAATGATATCATTGCCTGCACCGAAACCAACATCTCCACCTGCATTTACAGTGCTTTCATTGTTTACATCATAACCTGCGCCGAAGTCAACATCTGCACCTGCACTTACACTGCTTTCGTTGTTTACATCATTGCCTGCGTCGAAGTCAACGTCTGCGCCTGCCTTTACAGCGCCTTTATTGTTAACATTATCTTCTGCATTAAAGCTGATATCACCGGCAGCATTAAGAATGCCATAGTTATTAACATTGGCTTCGGTTTCCTCAACTAACTTATCAGCAGTTACAGTAAGGCTGCCGTTAATATTTGCAGGGTCTTTCTGTGCCTGGTCAACAATGTCTTTTGTAGTAATGTTAACACTGCCATCGCTGTTAGTAAGCTTAATATCGCCGCCTTGTTTATTAGTAAAGCCGCCCATATCAACGTTAAAACCAGCGGGGTTGCTTACCGTAAGCCCAAGGCTGCCGCCAACTGCCATAATATCAACATTTCCAATTACATTATGTTTGTTGGCAAGTTCTACATTGCCATTGATTGCCGCTACAGTCAGATTTTCTACAGCAATATTTTCAGCTTCATCAATTGTAGTCTGAGTAATATCGCCGTTATCGGCATGCAGGTTCAAATTGCCATCGTTCTTGTTAACGTGCAACTTGCCGCTGATGATAATATCTTCCGCTGCGTGCAGGTTAACATCATCTTTAGCATCGATGTAGCCTTCTACGTATTCATTTTCAGCAGTTTCAGGGTCATTTTCATGTCCGATGTAAATCGAGCCTTCACTGTCAACATTTACGCCGCCAGTATCCTGTTCCATCGTGCCAAGAATCAGCATGCCGTCCTGTTTAGCTTCAATGTTGATTGCATTCTGAACATCAGTATTAACAACCGCGCCGCTGTTCTTAATGCGTAAGCCTTCAATCTCGCCGTCTTTTACAGTACCGATACCGCCGCCGGAAGTAAGGTTAATAGTTTCACTGGCGTTAATGTAACTGATGTCGTCAGTTCTGCTTACAATATCGCCGTTAGCGGTAATATTTACTTTAGTACCAGCAACACTGCCCAGCGTAAAGTCTACGTTATTACCGGCTGCCTGCTGCAAAGCTACATTGCCTGCTGCGTTGGCACTGATGAAGCCGCCTTTATTCAGCGCAACCTGCACAGCCTTTTCAGCATCATACAAGCTGTTAATGTTGCCGCTGCCGCCTTCAAGGTAAATGCTGCTGCCGGTAACTTCATTTACATTCAAACCTTTCTGTCCGCTCAGGCGCAGGTCGTTAGCATCAAATTCATTGGCATTAAGTACGGAATCCTTCGCCAGCAGGTAAATATGTTTTGCCGTTGGCGTATCGCCGCTGCTGTTCTGTACAGTAACAGTGCCGCCGTCGCTGTTCAGTTTAACGCTTACCGGGGTAGTGCGGCGGATAACAACATCATCATCGCCCCAAACAACGTCGCCCGCTCTTGCGGAAGCAAGTTTTTCAAGGAAGCCCGTTGTATCTTCAATGTCACCGGTAAACAAATCTGCCAGATTTTCAGCTTTTAACCCAATTTCTGAAAGCGAACTTGCCTGATCATCTACTACACCCAAATTACCGGTGTTAGAGATAAACGTAATGTTGTTGCCGGTTACGTTGGCAGTTTTAACATCGCTTACGCTGCCCGCATTGGGGTTAATAATGGTATCCTGAACCGCGTACAACAACTGCTTATCAGTCCAGCCGTAGTTGTCGTCTGCTGCGTTGCCGATAGCCTCGTAGCTGAGCAACCAGCTTACAGCCTGCTCGTTACCATCAAAGCCGCTGTTGGCAATAAAGTCTGCCTTGGCCTGCTCATAATCAGCACCAACCTGTGCGTAATGGTCATAAGCATTGTTGTATTCTTTAAGCGCAGTTTTGTAAGCTCCTTCACTGCCATCCTTCTTATCGTTAAGATCAGCAATAGCTTCGTTCAAAGCACCTTGTTTAGCGTTCAGGTCTTCTCGCGCTTTCTGCACGGCTTCGCTGCCGCCCTTCATCAGGTTAACAAACTCATCGCCTTTGGCAAGTAAGTCCACACCTTTATCCATTGCCTCTTCAACAGAAATTTCGCCATCCATGAAGAAGTTACCGCTCAATGCTGTATCCGTAAGAATATCTTTTTGGTTTTCCCTGCTGTTTACATTTTCGCCAGTTCCTCCAAGTAATCCCAATTCTTTCCAACTATTGATGCGGTCTTGGTCCGATTCGCTCATTACGTTATTATTCTTAATCGCATCTACAAAGCCTGCGTCTTCGCCGGTAACTTTAAGCACAACATTGCCGTCTTCGGCAACAATCTCGCCAAGGTACATGTGGCCGTTTGCTTCCGTAAGGCTGATATTATCTACCGCATAAGCGTTAGTGCCTTCCGTACCGCCGTCAATAACAAGGTCAATACCTCCGCCGTAGGATTGCAGCGTAATGCCATTGCCGGTAAGTACAACCGTGTTGCCTTTTTCAGTAAGCAAGCTGCCTTCGGCAGTAATGTTTACGTTGCCGGTAGTACTTACGTTATCAATGTAAACCATGTTTTTAGCGTTAGAAGCAATAGCCTGAATGTTAATATCGCCGCCGTTTGTGCTTTCTGCCTTAAGCCGCAGTGCCTCGTTAACATTCTTCTGGATTACATCAATATCATCATACGCTTTAAAGCTTGCGTTATCGGAAATTACCGTTGCGTCATCTGCGTGGTAAATCTTACCCGCCGTACTGGTAATATCAACTTGTCCAATATGGATATCGCCGCCGAGCAGGATATCGCTGTTGCTGGTGATATTACCATGACTGCCATCGGCATTGCCTACAAACTCAATGTTAATAGGGTTGTCAGCCTTCGTGCCGAAATTATAGGAGGTAATTACGCCGCTGGTTTCTTTCCATGTGGTTGTAACGGTTTTACCCCACAAACCAAACAAACCTTTTTTCTTGGTAGTGGTTGTCATTTCAGAAACTTCTGTTTCATAAATAATGTTGCCTTGGCTATCCGTTGCGTATATCGGTTCGTTAGCAACACCATTAGTCATAGCGGCGGTAGTAGTAACCTTTGTACCATTCTCATCCACCGTCCAGTATAACGGGTTATTATCTCCATCTACTGCTTGTTTAGGTCTACCCTTACGTTGGAAAGAAATCTGATACAGATTATTATTACCTGTTTTTTCTGAGCTTACAACTTTAGTTTTTTCGCCAACTTTGCCATCTACTTCAATTTCAATATAATCATAATCTGTACTAATTGTACCATTATTAATTACACTTCCGGCAATTATTTCACCGTTTTCATCTTTCATTAAACCATCAAAGGTTTGCTGGTCAAGGCGCATACTGTCTTTTTCAGACTGGCTTAATTTGTTCTGCCATTCATTTTTATCAAGGCCAAACCAACTGCTATCAGTAACATGCTGATAAGTTGTAACTACGCGGCTCGATGTACCGTTGCTCCAATTGTAGTACAAGCCATCTATCGGATCATAAGTTATAGATGCATTCGCATCCTTTTTAATAATAGCATCATTATTATCAGCGTCAGTGGTAGTAATGACAGTTTTAAGTTTACCATCTTCATCTATGATTCTGCTATATACTACTTTGTTACCGGTATTGGTATCGTTAATTTCAATACGGCCTGCAACGGTGTCGGCGTTAATGCTGCCCAACTTAAAGGTGAAGTTATTTGTCGATTCATCACCTACAGTACCGTTAATATCGTAGTTGGAGCCGCCGTCCAGCACAACCAGCTTGCCGCCACCCTTATTAGTATTGGCAATAGCACCGGTCAGGTAAATGCGCCCGCCGCCTGCCTGATCAATATCTTCGGTAAAGATTTCGTTGGTTTCGGGGTTATACCATGCTTTGATGTTATAAACAAACTTACCATTTTCATAAACAGCACCGCTTGTACCCTTAGTAACAAGATACGTATCCGTCATATACTGGCTGTAATCACTTGTGCCAGTAGCTGTATTCTTATTATTATTTTTTTCAAAAAGCTGTTGTAAAGTTAGCCCATCAATAGTTTTAGTATCATCTATTAACAATTTATAACTTTCAAAGCCGCTTTGGATAATACCGTTTACATTAATACTTGCCGCATTGATGTAAATAGCGCCGCCTGCCTTAATGCCGGAATCAGTACGGTTTTCAATCTGTCCGGTAAGCGCATTAGCCGCAGCCTCTGCTTCAACCTTAGTTAGAGTTTGACCATCAACCTCAATAGTCATCAAGAAGGCAATCAGGTCATCCTTATCTTCAAAGGCTGTATAATATTTACCATCAGCAGACTTATCTTTAATATCATCATTATTAATCAAAGCTTCCTGAATTGCTGCCAGCAGTAGTTCATCGTCAATAGCATCTTCGGGGCTGCCGCCTGCATTGCGGATTTCATCGCTGTAACCCTGCGTTATAGCGCCGCCTGCCTCAAGATTAATGGTACGCCCTTTAATGCTGCCTGCTTCCTGCGTAATTTTACCATCCTCAGCTTTAACTTCTCCTGCAACGTAAATGCTGTTTTTTTCATTGCGAATCGTAACATTGCCGTAAGGATTGGAGATTGTTCCGTAAATACCTATATCAGGTGTATAGATATTAGAATCAGCAGCTGCTATTTCGGTTGTATTTTTAATGGTTATCTGTGCATTATTGCTGTTAATATCATTAGGCTGTTCTGCCGTTACAGTAATGCCGTTATATTTAGGCTGTTCTGTTGTAGTATTAACAGACGCATTATTAAATGTTACTTTGCCGCCGTCACTATCAATAACAACGTCATTAACATGCAGGAAGAAATCAGTATTGTTGGTTATGCTTACGATAGGCTTACCATGAGCAGTAATACTGCCACTGCCTTTTTCACTAGTTAATGTGCCTGCACTGATATTTACATTACCGCCCGATACCATCAAATCTTTAAGTTCAATAGTAGGCACAGTGCTTACGCCGGTAGCAACAACAAAAGTACCTGTTTTCTCATCAGTATAACCAATGCCAAGAGTCTGTAATTCAATCTGTATACGAGAAAGCTCTGCGGAATAAACTTCACTTATATCAGTACCGGTATAATTCTGCATCATGTCAATAATTTCGTTATACCTTGTCAACAATCCGGCTGCATAATCTGCCATACCTACATTTTCTAACGGACTGCCATAATACTGTTTGTACCATTCAGAACCTTCACCATAACTTACGCTAAGATAATCGCCTTCTTGGCCTTTTTTAAAGATAACACCATTAACGCGTTCTGCACTTACTCCATCTTCTAAAGCTTCGTTATAGTCGTCCTGAGCGTCTTTTAAGTTGTCTAAAACATCTTTATACTCTTGCTTCGCAAGGATTTCATTAATGGCATCATTCAAATCGCTAACTTGAGCCAACTTCTCAGTATAGCCTTCCAGTTCTCTCTCCTTATTAGTCAAAACCGTACCAAGATTATCTACAATATCTTGTTTTTCTTTTAAAGTACTCTTGCAAGACTCAATATTAGCTACATGTTCATTATAAGCGTCTACATTTTCTTTACCATAAACAGCACCTTCTATATCTAACGGAAGAAGATCTTCATATTTTTCTTGCGTGAACACATCAGGATCTAACCAAGTATTTTTTGCCATATAATCTTTATAAGCTGCTTTAACCATTTCATTTTTGGCAGCTTCAGCATTATTTACAGCCGTTTGAGCTTGATCTCTGATTAACTCAGCAGCAGTAAGATTACCTGCAATTGTAGCAACGCCTTCTTCTAATCCTTCACAAATAGTGTTAAGATCATATTCAGAGGGAAGCTTATCACGTTGCTCACACAAATCGTTTAAGTCGGTCTCCTCTAAATACTCATTATAAGCGACCTGTGCTTTATTAACATTTTCTATAAAAATTTCGAAGTCCTTATCGCTTCCCAAAGCAGTACCATAAGCATTAATAGCTTGGTCTAAAGCAGCTTTCTGCTCATCACTGCTGTTGATAGTAATCTTCAGCTCGTTGTTTTTGCCTGCTTCGAGCGTGCCGTCAACGGTAACGGTGGTGGTAATTACTGCGTCGCCGCCGCTTAAAGTGCCGTCGCTGGTGGAAGCAATCGAGCCGGTGCCGGTTTCGCCGCCGTCAACCCAACGCCACGTTTTGCTTTCTTTGGCAATGGTGGTATCGCCAGCGCCCGCCGCTGCGTTGATATTGCGCAGGCTCCTGACGCTGCTGCCTGCTTCAAAATCAATGCTGCTGTATTGCTTCATAGTACCGCTGATGTAAGGATCGGTTACCAGCGGAGCTGCCGTTTTGTTATAGGCATTGCTGCGCAGGGTAAGGTTCATTACACTGCTGTCGCCTGCGTCAAAGTTAGCGTCATAGTTGCTGTCAACAGTACCGCCAACATTAATATTATTGGTTCTGGTAATATTGTTGGTCATCTGCGTCCCTGCCGCACCGATAACACCGCCCTGGGTATCGGCAGTGGTAATATCGTTAAAGTTGGTACGGTCTGCCGCCGTCAAAGTAATATCGGCATTATCCGTCTCCGTGCCAACGGTTGCAATACTGGAACCTGCACCGACATTGATATTATTAGTGAAATTAATAGTATCATTGCTTTCAGCATAAGTGCCTGCCACAACGCCTGCGGATTTAATGGTTACATTTTTATTAATGGCTGCTTTGGGCTTTTCAACACCTTCATAATAAGCATCGCCTGTTAAGGCATCCATCGTAATTGAACCATCAGCTTCAAGATGTGAGCCGGTAACATTTACATTAGCATTAGATGTAATATCATCCTGCGCCCAAACCGCCGCGCCGGTAGCAACGCCATAGCCGCTGCCGGTAATATCGGCTTTATAGGTAATATCGTTGCGCGCACTGATGTTTTGATCGCCGCCGGTAGTTACAGTTGCTTTATCAAATGTTACGCTTGTGTTGTTAGTGATATCGTTATCGGAATGTACACCGCTTGCACCAACAACAGCAGCTTTAACAGCGTCAGTGTTAAGCGTTACGTTATCTGTATGCAATGCATTAACATACATATCTCCTGCAATATCCCAATTGCCGCCAACGGTAACATTGGTTGTGCTGTTAATATCGTTATCAGTTTTTGCAGCATACGGGCTGATATCTACAAGTCCGCCGCCATCGCCGCGGGCATTGCTTTCAACTTTTGCCGTGCTTTCGGCACTAATATCAACATTATTAACTTTACTGTTTTCATCAACATTCTCGCTGGTTGCTGCACCGCCAACTGTTACATCAGTATCAAGCACGGATTTGGTTTCGGCAATATTGGTGCCGCTTGCAAAATAGGTAGAAACGCTGATACCTTTGGCGTTTGCCCTTTGCGTTACATTATTAATGCCTTTGATATTTAAATTAATGCCTTTAGCATTTTCGCCAGTTTCGTTGCCTTTAAATACGTTTTCGCCAACGGTAACGGTTACATCGCTGTAAGCTTTCGCGCTACCGGCATTAGCCTGCACCGCGCCGCTGGGGAACATCGGCAGGCTTGCACTGATACTGATACCGTCCATGGTAACATTTTGTACAGCATCGGCTTTGGCTTCTGCCGTAAGGCTTTTAGCGGTAAAGCTGTTGCCTTCAGTAATATTTACAAAAGTTTTAAGATGGCCATTATCTTCTTTATTTTCATTTTCTTTATCTTCGGGCTCGATATGAGTACCGATATTAGCTTCGGCTACGGTAATCGCGCCGGAAGCAAGCATGCTGCCGCTTACAGCACCTGTTTCTGCCTTTACGGAAGGAGCATTAAGCGCGGTAATGTTAATTGCATTGCCTGCCTTAAAGTTGCTGCTATTAGTTACGTTTACACCAACCTTGCCGAGTTCATTAGCAGTTGCCCCTACGCCAGCACCGGCAAACAGCAATCCACCGCTGCCTGCAATGGCGCTTACACTGAGACTGTCAGTTTTATTGCCGTTTTCGTCTTTTGCCTGGCGTTCCGCATTAATATCGATATTTCCATCTGCCGTAATATCTGTATCACTTATGTTAACAGTAGTCGAACTATCGTTGGTACCCTGAGCCACAACAATACTTGCCGCTCCGCCGGCAGATAATGTTACACCGATAGCATTAACTTCAGTACTGCTTTCGTCTTTAGCGTTAATATCAATATCATTTGTAACAGTAAAGTCACTATCACTTACATTAATATTATTTACACCGGAAGAAGCAGCAGAACCATACGCCGCACCAATGGAAGCCGCTCCGCCCAAGCCACCCTGATAAATATCAAGGCCGGAATTACCTTTCTGGCTTGTATTTACAGCCAAATCTTTGGCAGCAATAATGGTATCGCTGATATTTATAATACTATTACGGTTAACATCCAAAATACCTACCGTGCCGCTAACGTTTGCAAATGCCCCGCCTCCGGCCTGAATTGCATCCATGCTTACATTAGTATCGGCAACAGCTTCTGCCGTTACTTTATTACCGGCATTAAGCTCTGTACCATTAATGTCAACTTCAATTTTAGAAGCATTATCAGTACCTTTTCCGGCTTTTATTTCAGGTACAGCGTTAACGTCAACACCCATAGTATAGCCGTCCTGTAATTTATTGCCTTCAACAGCGTCATTAGCTTCTTTTAAAATACTATCTACGTTCACACTGCTGTCTTCTACAACATTGCCGTCATCATCAGTTTGCAATCCGGAACCGTATGTACTTTCAATTGCACTGCCAATATTGGTAATCATTACGTTAGCACCGCCGCTAACTGCACCAACACCTGCATTAACAGCCATTTGATTTACAGTACGATTTTCTTTTGCAGTTACATTAATATCTTTAACGGCATTAAGTTCAGAATAATTAACGGAAGTATTTACCTGGCTGTCGATTGTATTAACGGCTACGCCTACGCCTACACCAACACCGCCGCCGGCGGCACTGCCGGAATTATTAATAAAGTTAATATTATTTTCGGCACCAATATTAATATCATTGGCTTGGCCTGTTGTTTCGCTGCCAATTGCAGTACCGGCAACAGTGGTATTAACTTTGCTATTTACATTGGACACACCTATAGAACCTGCTACACCCGCTGCTGCTCCGCCGGTGCTGTAAAGCTGGTAATTAACCTTTGTATTATTATCTGCATTAATATTTACATCGCTGTCTTCCTGCGTACCATCGTTTATGGTAATATTACTGTTTTCAGTTTTTGCCGCAGTTTCACTGTTTTCATTAAGCACACTTACGCCAACGCCAACACCGGCGCCTAAGCCGCCAGCACCTACAACAACGCCAAGTGTATTAAGCCTGCTGCCATGTTTCGCCAATACGTCAACAGAATCGGCGGTAATATTAACATCGGCAACACTTGCAGTTGTTTTACCCTTTAACAACGCAACGCTGGTTGCGTTTGAAACGCCTGCACCAATACCACCAACACCCAAGCCAACAGTAAGTGAAGAAATACCCTGCTGTGCTTCTGCTTCAACATTAAACGCACCTGCATTGATAACAGAAGCCGCATTACCATCACTATCAGTCCTGCCAACAACTTCCGCCGTTACTTCACGGCTTACGGTATTGGTATCGCTGCCAAGGCCAACGCCTGCGCCTACGCCAGCAACACTGGCGCTGCCTACAAGGCCTGCACTGTTAGTATAATCATGCGCAATAACATTTACATCGCCTGCAGTACCGGCAGTATTAATATCCGCATCGGTAATAGCAGCTTTGGTGCTGCCGCCAATCTGGTTTACATTAACTGTACCGTTAACAGCAGCGCCTTCCCCTGCAACACCGCCGTTAACAAGGAAAGATTTTATAGCATGGGTGGAAGAAGCCGATACGGCAACGCCGTTATATTCGCTTACCTTGCGGTCATTGCCAAGTGTATCCTGTGCTTCAAAAAGTTCTTCATCAGCAAATTTATCTAAAATTGCGCCGTCATCAACAGTATCTTTAACTTCAAGCGCATCACCACCGGAGGCGCTTACGGAAGTAGTATCTCCGTCAATGATTGCCGTGGTATTGCCGGTAAGCTCATTATAGCTTACGGAAAGACCAACAGCTGCACCTGTACCTGCAACAGAAGCCTGACCTGCATAGTTAGCAATCTGCTCATCACTGGTTGCTACAACGCCTACGGTACCATCAGCAACAATGGTTGCACCACTGCCGATACGTGCGGTTACGTTGTTTTCAATCATGTTAACAGCTACGCTGCCGGTTACGCCTGCACCGCTGCCTGCTACGCCAACACCAACACCGATATTGGTAATTTGCGGCGTTGCGTTGGCGTTAACGGTAAGGTTGTTAACATTCATTGTGCCGCCGTTTACCGCAGCATTGGTCTGCTGGATAATACGGTTAACGGCAATGCCTGCACCGACGCCAGCACCGCTGCCTGCTGCCGCCGCAACATCGGCGGAACTGGTAATTTCGCTGTCGTTCTGCGCGTCAACGGTTACATCGGCGGAAGTGCCACCTTCTTCATCAATATTTGTAACTGTAATTTCTGCACTTGTAGTTTTGTTAATCAGCGTGGTTGCCGATGCGCCTTGTACAGCCACATTACCTGCACCGCCAACGCCGATTGCCACGTTGATTACTCGTGCTTCGTCTTTAGCTTTAACTTCAACCGTGCTGTCTGCACCGTCAGAATTAATAGTGCTGTTTTTAATTTCAGCCGTTACATACTGGCCGTTATCAGGATTTGTAGATACGTCGCCGATTTCCGTATAAGAAACACCTGCGCCTGCTGCCACTTTACCGCCGATATTTATGCCACCAATTACGGAAAGAATATCGGTATCATCAAGTGCATTAGCTGTTACCGATTTAGCATCGTTAATGGTAACCTTATCCATAACAGCACCGGCAGTGCCGTGCGTTTGGGTTACAACAACTGTACCGTTTACAGCAGCTTTACCGGCTGCGCTTACGCCTGCACCTATATTGTAGCTGTCACTGCGGTTCTGAGCATCAGCCTTTACAGTAATGCCGTCAGTTTCTTCGTCAGCACGTTTATCAAAAGTTGTATTGCTAATATTTGCTTCCGTACTGTTATCAAGCCCTACATAACCAAGCGCGGCACCAATCGCTGCATCCTTGCCGCCACTGATTTGCCCTGTTACAGACACAATCTGCGCATTATTTTCGGCAGTTGCCTCAGTGTTCTGCGCTTTAACAACGGAGTTTTTAATATTTACCTTAGCAGTGTTATCAACGTCGTTCCAGCTTACGCTGCCCACGCCGCTGCCTTTATTGGCCGCACCAATACCGCCAGCAACAGTAACGATGTTACTGTTGCTGCCTGCGTCAACATCAAGTTCATCCGCAGTAATAGCAGCGTACTTAACATCAGCAGTGTAGGTATTTTCAATATCGGTAATAGCAACAGCTGCGCCGCCTGCACCTTTGCCGGTTGTAGCTGCCAAGCCGCCAGCAACGGTAATAATGCTGCTGCCGGTATTTTTATCAAGTTTTACGCTTTCTTTAGTTTCAGTATCCTGTTTATTTTTATTAAGTTCGGTTTCGGCGTCATCCATCTTAACACCATCAAGCTCAGTTTTACCGGTAATGTCAAAATCTTTGCCCATGCGATTGGCAATTTCTTGCTTACCATCGGCAAGCCCATCTGTAAGTATATCTTCATAAGTTTTAACAACTGCAACATCCTGCGCAGTTACGTTTACGCTGCCGCCATCAACCGTACTGATAACAATATTATCAACATCATTACCATTTTCAGTACCCGTAATAAAGGCATTGGTAGTGTTGTGTACTTCGTTATAAACGCCTGCACCTTCAACCACAGCGCTTGCGCCGCTGCCGCTAGAAGGCAGTGTTAAACCTGCCGCAATGCCAACGGTAATGTTCTGCAAAGCGTTCAATGCTTCAACATCAACATTGCCAACCTTTTCGTAGCTGCCGCCTTTAATGCCTGCGCTAATGTTATTGTTAAGCATTGCCACGCCAACAGTTGCGCCAACGCCAACTTTTTGCTGACCGGCGCCTAAGCTGCCGCCGCCGGTATTTTCAATATCGCGCGCATAAGCGGATACGTTAACATCTTCGGTTTCTTTTACGGTATTATTTTCATGCAGTGCTTCTACTTCGTGGTCAATTAAGTTGACGGATACTGCTGCGTTGCCGCTGTAGCCGCTGGTGCTGCCGGTCTTTTCAACTGCCAGCCCAAGGCCGAGCGCCAGCTGCTCGCCGCCGCTTAAAGCCATAGTATTAAGCTCACCGGCATTTTTAATGGCACTGTTTTTAATTGCTGCATTTACTTTATTGGTAATATCGTTAACACCTGCTGCGCCGGAAAAACCAACAGATTTATCACTGGCAGAACCGCCGCTTTTCCACTGCAATGCCGCTGCACCGCTGTAAGCTCCTGCATAAGATACATCGCGCGCAGTAACGTTAATATCGCCATTATTATTCATAGTTATTTTGGCATTATCAACAATAGCCTGGGTTGCATTATCAAGCATATTCATAGATACGCTGCCGCTGCCAGCTATGCTGAAGGAAGGCATAAAACCGCCTTTGCCACTCGTTTTGTTATCAAGTTTTATACCGCCGCTACCGCCATGCGTATTTTTACCCATGTTGAAAAAATCATTGGCTTTACCGGATTCCGTGCCAAAAATTTTTCCGGTTACGGTATCAAGTTTACCACCGGTACCAAGCAGATTGTTTTCAAGATTACTGATACCGCCTTTAATTTTGCCGAAGAAGCTTGTTTCCCCAGTATCGTCATTTTTACTTGCAGAACCGGCGACACTTACGCTCTGAATACTGCCTTCTGTAGCTGCATCTACATTAAAACCATCACCACTGATGCTTCCATTATCAGCTTTAGAAGCAGTATAGTTATTACTTAATTTATCGTTCAGTTCTTTTACTTTATCTTCATCTACAACATATCTAACGGCATCTTCTCCGTTTTCGTCAGTATAATGTTCTTTAGTTGTATATAAACCCTTTATCTGCTCAGATACATCGGCTACACCGGCAATATTTTTAACTGCAAAATCATTATAAGCAAGGCCCATGCCTATAGCGCCGCTGCCGCTGCCCAGATTGAGGCCTGCTGCAACATTGACGATGTTGGTATCATTATGCCCGCTGATACTGATATTGCCAGTACTTGTTTTAGTCTCTTCTGTACTGCCATCTTCAACTGTTTCAGTATACTGTTTTTGATCTGCCTTTAAGATTGCTCCATCGTCTACAACAGTTAAAATATCGCTGCTGCCGTTAACAAAACTGAGCATACCATTTAAAACAATACCATTGGAGCCAGTTTCATCGCTCGGACCCATGCCTGCACCGCCAGCTACGGATACATGGTCAATTTCGTTGCTGCCGGCAATATTAATATCACCGCCGCTAATGCTTGCGCCGTCATTAACCGCAACAATGGTATCGGTATTAAAATCAGAATAGTTTACAGTTGCGCCAATGCTGGCAACTGTACCGCCGCCAGAATTTGTCAAAGGCACAGTATTAAGCCCGCCAAGGCTGACATCCTTCATGTAATTTTCAGCGTTCAGGTTAACTTTACCGTTACTGTTAATTTCACTATTACTGCCAATTTCTACCTTACTTACGGAATCAACATTGTTAACCATAACAGTACCAGCGCCGTTAATTGCCGAAGGATGATGCCCAGCAATTGCACTTGTATCGCCGCTGCTGCCCTTGGAAGCACTGGCAGCTGCAAAATTGCCATAACTATTCGGGTCGGCAAAAGCAAGCGCACCGGTAAGTATGTCACTGGCGCCTTGTATTGTTGCTTTAACGTCTGCTGCAACTTGCCCGCCTTCGTTTCCATCCAGCATAGTATTTAAGTTATTTAAAGCGGTAAGAACTTGAAGCCCTGCTGTTGCTGCTTCGCCAATAGCAAGTACACCGCTATCACTGGTGGCAAATGTTTCATCGGCAGTTTTAAAGGCACTTTCCCAAGCATCAATTTGTGCATCAAGATTTCTTAAAAATGCGTCAAAATCACTTTTTATTGCGCTGTCAAGCCCGCTGACTGCATCACTAATCTGCGCAGCCGCGTCTTTAACGTCCTGAATCATGTTTTTTATACGGTTATATTCAAAACGTGTAGAAGCATTAATATCAACGCCATTAGCCGCCTTAATAGTTGCTTTATGTTCTCCTTTTTCATCAGTTACAGCATCTTCAACCACTACGGAAGAAGAATTATCCATATTATTTACAAGCACAGCCGCATTAAGGGTTGCTTCGGCAGGGTAAGCGTCGTTATAGGAAGCAGTTGTTCCCGTAGCTGTAATGTGCGCGTCTTCAATTTTGGTCAGCGCATCAATAGCCATTTTACCGCCAGCATTAAGGCTGGCGTTTTCGCCGATAGTTACATTACTGCCGTGCTTCTGTCCACTATAGGTTACTGTCGCACCGGCTTTAAAAATTTCACTTAACTGCAAGCTCGGTATATCTGCATCATCAGACCCAGATAATTTTTCCTGGAGCTTGTCACTAATTTTCCCTGCAAGTGTGCCAATCCATTCTTTAACTTCTCCCTTTTTCTGTTCAACATGCCCTGTAACAATCTGTGTAGCGGCAGACATATATTTGCCGCTGCCTATTGTGCTTTCTGCATTAACATTATCGTCAGTAATGATATTATTTGCTTTAACGTTTAAAGCATTGTCAGCTTGTAATTTAGTATCAATATTTACATTTGCATTGCTGTTAAAGTCGGTAACATTAACAGCAACTGCCATAGCCGAAGCTTCAGGCGCTTTAATGGAAGTACGGGAAGTAAAATCGCTGGTTGCATCAGCGTTTACATTTAAATCGTTGCCTGCTTCAATTTTATTATCCGTGCCGCTAATTGTTACATTCGCACTATTATCTGCATTGGCAACTGTTACGCCAACAACAAACTGATTAGCTTGTTTGCCCATCAGGCTCATTTTGTTTTCGGCTTCAACCTTCATATCAGCATCAGCATCAATACTGATATTTTCTTTCGCTTTAACATTGCCTGCGACAGTAACATTTGCTTTATTGTCAACATCTGTATAAACAACTGCCACGGCAGGAACATTAGCACCAGTCGTCCCACCGGCTGTTTTAAATTTTAAGCCTAATGTTGAAGCAGCAGAAGCAGCAAGAGTCTCTGCCTTGGCATCAATATCAACATTACCACTTGTACTTTCTACACTGCCAGCAGAAGTAACATTAACATTAGCTTCCGTACCCAGGACGGAATAAGCAGCATCGCCTGCCAGCGGAGTTCCTGAACTTACAGCAAGCTTTAAGCCATTAATAAAACCACCGCTGTTATCAATATAACGGTTAACGGCTTCTGCCTTAACTGTTACGTCATCAACAGCTTTTACAGTCCCACCAATATTAACATCTGCTTTAACTTTAGCCAACTGGGCAACATTATTGTTATTATTAAGTTTATAATCTTTTATAGTATCATCATAATCCGCATTGCTGTTGACGGCTGTTGCGTTAATATCAATAGCACCTTTTTCACCTGTAGTTTCAACAGTGCCGTAAACATCTACTGAAGCATCAAATTCCTGTTCGATAAAATTATTTTTTATAGTTGCATCAATAGTCTCAAGGGTCGTACCTAAAACAGGTAATTCTCCCAATTCACTTGTTTTGTTTGCACCGTCAACATATGCCGACAGAACAATATCGCCGCTGCCGGTTTGTGTTGCGTTTAATGTAGTAAGACCAACTTCTTTTCGCTGGTCTGGTGTTAATTTTACAAAATCACCAAAATCAGTAATACCGGTTTTAATATAGGCAGTATTTACAATAGCGTCAGCTGCTATATCACCAATCGCACTTTCGGTATTATTTTTGCCAACAGCAATTTTAGCTGCACGCATTTGCACTTCGTTGGTAGCGTTTACCTGTCCGAGCACGGTGATGGTGCCGCTGGTATTGACAGGAATTGTCTGCCATGCGTTTGCATCTGTTGTAATATTTGTAATATGAGCAAGGTTTTCTTCTGCGGTACCAGCATCAGCAGTTCCACCAACAGTCGTTATTCTATCCATAAAATCAGCCGTCGGCGTCATAACATACAGCGAACCGGTGTTGATAACGCCGGATTTACCTACAGCCATGCCGTCCTGGCTTAAGAAGAACAGATTGCCGCCGATTTGGCTATTTTGAATTGCATTAACTGTACCGTTAATATCAATACGGGTATTAACAAAGTTAACAAGGTTATCTTTCCATTCTGTGCCTTGTTGCGTTTTAAAATACATATTGGCAATATTGTTAGCATCAAGTTGGAAGTCTTGAAATACATTGACTGCCGCATTATCTACAACCCTATCAGCCCAGATATCAGTAACACCATTACCTTTATTTATAATAGTATTTTGCAACGCACTATCAGCTTTTGTAATTGACTGCGCAAAGCCCACAATAGGCTGCATAATAAAGCCGGCAGCCGTTACGGCAGAAAATATTTTCTGACTCAGGGTATATTTACTTTTGCTGCGTTGAAACTTTCTCGAGATACTCATAAGCCCGTCCCCCTGTTAAAACTGACCGTTAAGCATAAAATGTATGCGGGTTTTATCTACTTCATCTCCGTTAATATCACGCATCAGCGGTATGCCGAGCGTTAAACTTGTATATATTTTGCGGTCGATTGTGCTTTTAATGCCTATGCCGGTACCTGCCAGCACATGGTCGTCAAAAGCGCTGTCGCCGTAAACTGCGCCGTAGTCAAAAAAGCAAAAGGCCGATGTTGTTTTGGCTTTGTCAAGCGGTACGCTGTATTCCAGGCTGGCGCTGTAACCGCTGTCGCCGCCGAGATAGCTTTCTTCATATCCGCGTACGCTGTACATGCCGCCGATATAAAACTGTTCGGCACTTGTAAGGTAATCGTCCGGGCTCCATTGGGCATCAAGCCTTGCGCTTAACATCTGCCCGGCCCTGTAAGCCTTTTGCCAGAAGCCGTTAAAAAAATACTTTGAAAAGTTTTCGTTTTCACCGGCAATATCTTCGCTGTCGCCGATACGGAAGTTATGCTTTTGGTAAATGATGCTGCTTGCACCGTAGTTAGTCATGCTGAAGCCTGCGGTGTAAGATTTTACAGTATCATCAACCCAGTGTATGCCCAAAAAGTCGGTTTGCGAATTTTGGTAGCCGTAATCCAAAGTTGCTTCCGTACGCAGGGTATCCGTAACCACCAGCGGTTGAATGAGCGAAACGCCATATGCGTTGGAATGGCCTTTAATATCCAAATCTTCCAGTTCGCCATCCGTAATTTTTACACTGTTGGTGCTGTAAGTAAGGCCCAGTTTGGTTCCGCTGCGCCCTAACGTCACTGTGTACATGGCGCTGAACGATTTTGTACCGTCGCTGCGCATGCCGCTCATTGTAAGCATATCGCGGCTGCCTGTTAAGCTGCGGTCCGTCCAGAACAGGCCTTCACGCCATTCGCCGCTTGATTCGCTGCCGGCGTTATCTACATATACGTTTACATAATTTTTTTGCGGCTCATAAGCCGATATAACGTAATCCGTCGTGCCGGGTTCTTCGCCCGCGTGCATGGTTATGCGCAGCTGCACATCATTGGTAGCATTAAAACGCAGAAGGTCATCGTTCAACTCGTTGATGTTGCTGATGCTGCCGCGGTTAAGCCCGATGCGCCCGGCAATATAACCGTCATTTGTGCTTTCATTGCCGCTGATATGCACGTTGCCGGTTTTGCCTTCAATAATTTTAATTTCCACCACGCCGTTTTTAATAGTTTGCGGCGGCAGATAAGCCCGGCAGGTTAAATAGCCTTTTTCGCTGTACAATTCGTTAATGCTGTTTACAATGTCATACAGGCTTTGCAGTGTAACTTCCTGCCCAATATATTTGCCGGTAATTTCTTTAATTTCCGTTTCGGCAAGTACTTCGCTCTTATCTATTTTTACATCGTTCAATACAAATTTAACTGCATTTTCCGGTGCCTGCTGCTGTTCCTGCCCGCTGCCTTCAACCTCGGCGCGCTGCTTGGCCCTGTCTTCGGCAATCTGGCGTGCCACGCGCTGGCGTTCCATATACTCACGCGTGCGGTTAAGCTGTACGCCCGGGTCATTAGTACCATACTGAGGCGGCGGATTACTAATTCCATAATCAACTGCATAAACAATTGGAACATTAATTGTTCCTGCCAAAATAAGTGCTGTTAAAATCTTAGTAATTTGTTTTGCCATGGCAATTCCTCTTTCTTATAGTACGTTTTTGTTTCATTTTAATTCGTATTTAACCGTATATATACACATTTATATTCATTTTAATTTTATCATAATTTCATTTCCCAAAGTGCAAATTTTTTCTTTGCACTTTCACGGCGTTATATTATTTACAAATTAGTGAATATTGTATTAAACTATAAGTAAATATAGTAAAACGTATTATTACAAATTGATAATTTTGTAAAGGTACAGTAATATGCAAACCATTATTGCCATCGCAGATAACAAAGAAATATTTGATAATTTATTTACATACAGCATTTTGTGCGGGCTGCGTTTTAAAATTACATGCAGCAGCGAAGAAGCACTGAACTTTTTTATGGAAAACCGTACGCCGCTGTTTATTGTAGAATGCAGCGATACAAATATCGGGCCGCTGAAGTTTATAAAGCGCCTTGCGCCTGCCTGTGCAGTTTTCGCCGTCAGCAAATCAGCCGATGAGGAAGTTGCCATCAGCGCACTTAAAAACGGTGCAGCCCAGTTTTTGCGCCTTCCCTGCGGCAGCCGCGAATTTTATTACCGGCTTGTTAATTTTATCAGGATGCTGAATCTTGATACCGGCATGGAAAAAATACAGATTATTACGCTTGGCAAACTTAAAATTTACCCGCAAAATAATCAGGCCATGCTGGACGGGGAATTTATTCCGCTGACAGCGACCGAATTTAAACTGCTGATACTTTTAGTAAATAAGCTTAACACAACAGTAACACTGGAAGAACTTTACATGGCGCTGTACGATACCGAAAACATGCAGTACACAAGCCGTGTAGTCAGCGTACATATCAGCAAGCTGCGACATAAACTGCGCCTTAACGATTTGCCGTACCTTCAGCTTGCCAATATTCACGGTAAGGGTTATTCCTTAAAATATACCCCAGAAACGGAGAACCGGAACAATGGATAAAACTACCAGAAATAATTTTAGCCGCGAAGCAATAAAACTTGCAGAACAGGCCTTAATTACTTATTTTGTAGACGGCAGCACCGAAAAAGTTCTGCAATTTTTCTCCAACACCTGCAGCAGTTGGATTGGCTGGGGTAAAGAGGAAATTTACCCTACTTATAATGATGTTTTTAATACCTTTATCCGCCGCGTTGACGATATTCCGCAAAATATTATCGAAGACATGCACTCGCAGGTATTGTTTGAGAGCCAAGACTTCTGCATTGTTTTTGTTGCATGCAGCATAAAGTCCCAACCGCAAACCGGCCTTTTACTTAACGAAACAGCACGTTTTACTTTTGTTATCCGCAAAGAAAATGACGGGTTAAAAATAGTACATCTTCATTTCTCAGCGGCATGGAACGAACTTAACCCGGGCGAAGTATACCCGGTTGCCAAAGGCAGCACCGAGTTTTATAAAAACGAACTGCAAATGGAAAAACCTGGTACGCCCTCATTCGTTGCAGCCAACACACCCAACGGTTTAAAATGCTGCCTGGCGCAAAAAAATTATCCGGCAGTGTACATTAATAAAGCTTTGTACAAACTGGCCGGTTATAAAAGTATGACAGAAATGCTGATTGCCACCGGCGGCGATATTAAAAATATGATTTATGCAGCCGACCTGCCAAAAGTAAAACGCATTATGTCTGCGCACTGCGGCGAAGTGCCATACACCATTAACTACCGCCTGCTGCGTAAGGACGGCACCGCCATTTGGGTATTAGAGCGCGGGCAGTTTACAGCAACCGACGGCCCTGATGATTATTTTATCTGCTCCATAGCGCCGCTTTTGCCCGACCAGAACGAATTTAACTATGGCACGCTGCTTGATTACAGCGAAATAGAAAATGCCCAGATACCCATGGACCTGTACTTTAAAACGGCGCTTAAAATTATTGAGCAGCATGACGAAAAAACTGCCGCAGTTAAACTTTTAAAACTTTGCTGCAGCATGGCACAAATTTCCGGCGCCTTTATTAAAGATATCAGCCGCAGCGGCGAATATATGCCGATAGTGGCAAAATATTTTAACGGCAGCGACGGTTTTGTAAATATTTTAAAATGTACGCCGGAAGACATTGCCAGGCGCTTTAACAGCCACGGTTTAAACCAGTGCGGCAACACCGGCATTTTGCCAAAAGTATATAAAGATAAATTAGACGAGCTTGGTGTTAAGGCTTATTTAAGCAAAACCATTATGTGCGGCGGCAAAGCAGAATACGTACTCACCTTTGTATCCCTTGGCATGCCGCACAGCTGGACGGAAAGCGAAAAAGACCTGATTACACAAACGGCACGCCTCCTGTCATTGCTGTTCAAAACAAACAACCAAGATGCAAATTAATAAATCCCATATACGCAAAAATCCCACGGAAAATTCCGTGGGATTTTTATTGTACGGTTTAGCTTATTAACTTTTAAAGTTTTAACAGCAATTAAAATGCCGGTACAACAGCGCCTTTGTAGGTTTCTTCAATGAATTTTTTAACTTCGGGGCTGGTGAGGGCTTTAGCCAGTTTTTGCAGTTCGGGGCGGTTTTCGTCGCCTTTGCGGATTGCAACTACGTTAGCATACGGAGATTCTTTAGGTTCGGTAAAGAGGGAATCTTTAACCGGGTTCAGTTTTGCTTCCATTGCAAAGTTGGAGTTGATTACGGAATAATCAACATCGTTCATGGAACGCGGCAGGAGAGCTGCTTCGATTTCCACAATTTCAATGTTTTTGGGGTTGTCTACAATGTCGCCGGGGGTTGCGGTAATGGTTACGCCGTCTTTAAGTTTTAAAAGGTTGGCGCTCTGCAGAAGCATTAATGCACGACCGCCGTTGGTCGGGTCGTTAGGAATGGCAATTTTTGCGCCCTGCGGCAGTTCGTCAAGAGATTTGTATTTTGTGGAATAAATGCCCATAGGCTCGATATGCACTTTGGTTAAAGTTACCAGCGGCATATTGCGTTCTTTGGCAAATTCTTCAAGATACGGAATATGCTGGAAGAAGTTAGCGTCAATTTCCTTGTCATTTAAAGAAAGGTTCGGTTTTACATAATCGCTGAACTCGATAATTTGCAGGTCAATGCCTTCTTTGGCAAGCTGCGGTTTAACAAAGTTCAAAAGTTCTGCATGGGGCACCGGGGTTGCGCCAACTTTCAGCACGGTTTTGCCGCCTTCGGATTTGGTTTCGCTGCCGCCGCAGCCGGCAATTAAAAGAGCCAGCACCAAAACGGAGCAAAGGACTAACAGGATTTTTTTCATCTTTACATCTCTCCTTTTAAATTTTACACACTACTTACTGGCAATAACGAAAGCAATAAAAAAGCTCTTTCCGAGGAAAGAGCATATACTTTACTTTCCTCTCATCTATCAGGAGTTAGCACCATGGCACAGCCTGGTTGCCGGGTTTCATTGGGCCTGTCCCTCAACCGCTCTCGATAAGAGTGTGTTTGTTAAGATGAAATTATAATACAGCAATCGCAAGATATTGTCAACAAAATTTTACAATTTTTACAGCTTTGTTTACGCTTTATGCCGCGTGCAGGAAATTTTACTGCAAATTGTAAATAAATTAACATTTTATTGGCGCATTTAATTTACGCAAAACAAAAACCGGCCGAAGCCGGTTTATTGTTTAATATGCTGTTTATTCCTTGCTGTATTTGGCAATGCCGACTTTGTAAAAATCGTTGCCTTCGGCATCTATGCACACAATAGCAGGAAAATCCTCCACCTCGTAACGGCGGATGGCTTCCGGACCCAAATCTTCATAGGCAATCATTTCTTCGCCCTTAATGGACTGGGAAATTACCGCCGCTGCACCGCCAACGGCTACAAAATACACTGCGCCGTATTTAACGCAGGCTTCAACAACTTCTTTGCCGCGCAGGCCTTTGCCAATCATGCCGCGCATACCTTCGGCAATCAGCGCCGGCGTATATTTATCCATACGCCCGCTGGTGGTTGGCCCGGCACTGCCAACAATTTCACCTGGTTTGGTGGGCGAAGGGCCAACGTAATAAACAACCTGCCCCTTAATATCAAACGGCAGCGGCCTGCCTTCGGCCATTGCTTCCGTCATGCGCTTGTGCGCAGCGTCGCGCGCTGTGTAAACAGGGCCGGTTATGCGCACAACGTCACCGGCGTGCAGGTCTTTTATGGTTTCTGCCGTTAAGGGCGTGGTAATGTGTTTAATTTTTGCGTCCGTCATTTCTGCGCCCCCTTACAATACGGCATACGCACGGCGTGCAGCGTGGCAGTTAAGGTTTACAGCCACCGGCAGCGCGCCGATATGCGTCGGTGCATACTCGATATTTACGGCAGCGGCAGTAGTTGTGCCGCCAAGCCCCGCTGGGCCGATGCCGGTTTTATTAATGCGCTCTAAAAGTTCTTCTTCAAGCTTTGCATAGCGTTCATCACTGTTGTGCTCACCGATGGGGCGCGTCAGCGAATATTTGGCCAGAAGCGCGCATTTTTCCATATTGCCGCCGATACCGACGCCAACCGTTACCGGCGGGCAGGGGTTCGGGCCTGCTTTGCGCACGGTATCAAGCACAAAATCAATTACGCCCTGCACTCCGTCGGCAGGCTTTAACATTTTCATAGCACCCATGTTTTCGCTGCCGCAGCCTTTGGGGGCAACGGTAATTTTCACTTTATCGCCCGGCACAAGGCGGGTATGAATAATGGCAGGCGTATTATCCTGCGTATTTTTGCGTTCAAACAGCGGGTCGTCAACGGAAGATTTGCGCAGATAGCCCTTGGTGTAGCCTTCCGCCACACCGGCGTTAACGGCTTCTTCCAGCGCGCCGCCGGTAAAATGCACTTCCTGCCCTATTTCCAGAAACACCACTGCAAGCCCGGTATCCTGGCACAGGGGCACATCTTTACGCGCGGCAAGTTCCGCATTTTCAATAATGGTTTCCAAAACCTCCCTGCCTAACGGCGATTCTTCCGTATCGCGGGAGGCTTTAAATTTTTCCAGCAAATCCTGCGGCAGATAGTAGCAGGCGTCGCAGCACAGTTTGGCAACGGCTGCTGTAATTTCTTTAACGTTTAATTCGCGCATGGCCGCTCCTTATCTGCCAATGCGTTTTAAAGCATTGGCGCGTACAACTTCAGGGTCAACTTTTACGCGGGCTACGCCGGTTTCCATAGCGGCTTTGGCAACAGCTGCGGCAACGGCAGGCGCAACGCGCGGGTCAAAAGCGTCCGGCACAACGTAATCGGCGCGCAGGTCTTTTTCGTCAATAAGGTTGGCAATAGCATAAACCGCTGCTACCTTCATTTCTTCGTTAATGGCTCTTGCGCGCACGTCAATGGCGCCGCGGAACACGCCCGGGAACACCGTTACATTGTTAACCTGGTTCGGGCTGTCGCTGCGTCCGGTACCGGCCACTGCCGCACCCGCTGCAATGGCGGCTTCGTAGCTCGTTTCCGGCACGGGGTTGGCAAGCCCAAAAACAATGGCTTTATCCGCCATGCCGGCAATAATTTCTTTGGTAAACAGGTTCGGGCCGGATACGCCTACTAAAATATCCGCACCTTTGGCAACTTCTGCCAGAGTGCCCTTTTCCATGTTCGGGTTGGTAACTTCCGAAAGGTAACGCTGAATTTTATCCAGTTTGGCATCAATGCCTTTATACAAAGCGCCCACACGTTCCACCATAATTACATTCGGAAAGCCCATGCTTACAAACAGCCTGCCGATGGCAGAACCGGCAGCGCCGCAGCCGTTTACAACAACTTTAACGTCTTTAATATCTTTTTTTACATAACGCAAAGCGCCCATAACGGCAGAAAGGCACGCAATGGCGGTGCCGTGCTGGTCGTCGTGGAATACCGGAATGTCGCAGATTTCGCGCAGGCGGTCTTCAATTTCATAGCATTTCGGCGAAGAAAAATCTTCAAGGTTAATGCCTGCAAAAGTCGGCTGCAAACGGCGTACCGTTTCAATAATTTCTTCCGGGTCTTTGGTGTCAATGCAGATAGGAATGGCATCCACATCACCAAAGGTTTTAAACAGCACGGCCTTGCCTTCCATAACAGGCATTGCCGCTTCCGGGCCTATATCGCCAAGCCCCAGCACGCGCGTGCCGTCGCTTACAATGGCAACAGTATTGCCGCGGCAGGTATATTCAAACGAAAGCTCTTTATTTTCCTCAATGGCTTTGCAGGGTTCGGCAACGCCCGGCGTATAAGCCAGCGCCAAATCCTCGCGGTTATTAAGCGGCACCTTGCTTGCTACGGCAAGCATGCCATTATGTTCAGCATGAAACTTCAACGCATCTTCTACAAAAGACATAACAAATTACTCCCCTCTGTTTTTATTTAGTGTATACTATATATTTATATTATACACTTTGTTTTTAAAAGAGCAAGCATTTAATTTACGGCTTTGCAAGGCGTATTATTTCTGCGGACGGTTTTTCACCTTCGTTAAGCGTCAGCACGCCAAAGGTAGGTCCGTCCATGCTGCGCGGGCGCGAAGGGCTGCCGGGGTTAACCAAAAGCACATCGCCGTACCATTTTACAAGCGGCACATGCGTATGGCCGAAAACAACAATGTCCGCCTCCAGGCGGTGCGCCCACCACACCAGTTCCTGCGGGCTGCCGCCGTGCAGATAGCGGTGCCCATGAGCCAGCCAGATGTTAAAGCCCTGCAAATATAAAAATTCGTCTACGTTAAAACCCGTTTCGCCCGCGTCGCAGTTGCCGCACACAGACGTTACTTCTAGCCCGGTCTGGCTTTTAAGGTACAGGCTGTCACGCGCGTAATCGCCGGTATGCAGCCACTGTTCCACCGGCGGGGCAGCGGCAATAACGCGGCGCAGGTTCTGCATGCTTCCGTGGGTATCTCCGGTTAAACCTATTTTCATTTTATTTTCTTCCAGTTGGCAATAAGTTTTTTAACGGCTTTGCCGCGGTGGCTGATTTTATTTTTTTCTTCCGGCGTTGCTTCGCCAAGGCCCATGTGCAGCTCGGTAGACCAAAATAGCGGGTCATACCCGAAGCCATTATTGCCCAAAGGCTCGTGCAGCAGCATGCCTTCACAGATGCCGTCCGTTTCCACAAGCACCTTGCCTGCGGCGTCAGCCACGCACAAAGCGCAGCGGAAACGGCAGGTGCGTTTAACCTGCAACTTCATATTTGCCAAAAGTAAATCATTGTTTTCCTTGTCGGTTGCCTTATCGCCAGCGTAGCGCGCGCTGCGTACGCCCGGCTCACCGTCCAGCGCCTGCACTTCAAGCCCGCTGTCATCGGCAATGCAGGTCATACCGGTTGCTTTGGCATAGTACGTTGCTTTTAAACGCGCGTTGGCGGCAAAAGTACGCCCGTTCTCTTCCGGTGCTTCAATGCCGGGCCATTCGGCAAGATAATGCAGTTCAACCTCCATATCCTTTAACATTTCCTTAAATTCTTCAAGTTTGCCCGGGTTGCTTGTAGCTATTACAATTTCTTTCACTTTATAAACTCCAATCTTCCGTTAAATTGTTTCCACAACGCCCGTATCGGGGTGCTGCAATAAAATATATTTATATTCACAGCTTTGCTTGGCGCGCAGTGCGTCATCATAAGCCGCTTTTTTACAGTTTTCACAGGTGTCGCGCAAAAGGCAAACCACATAAGCGCTCTGGTCGCCGTAACGGGTGCCGCGCGCATTAGTGGCAACAGTTATATAACCGCTGCAGTTTTTGCAGTAGTGCGCCGTTTCAAGCTGCTCCTCGCGGATACCTTCTTCGTCATAATAAATTCCTTTGCGCCGCTGCCATTTGCCGCCGCATTTATCAAGCAACATTCTGCCAACTTCCCTGCGCGTACGCCAGATGTTGCCCACCTGCTCAATAAGCTGCTCCACGCGCGTCATGCAGCGCGGGTCGGGCCTGCGCAGAGCGCTGATGTCCGGCTCAATAACCTTGCTGTAATCCATCTCTGCCATGGCAAGAATTATGCCGGTATTAACATAGGGCAGCGCCGCTTCGATAGAATAGCCGCCTTCCAAAACGGCAATATCCGCCTTTAGCTTATCTGCCAGTGCCGCATAGCCGTGCGCCGTTACGCTCATGGAAGCGAGCGGGTCGCTGAAATGGTTATCCTGCCCGGCAGAATTAATGATTAGTTCCGGTTCAAAATCGTCAAGAATAGGTTTTATCAGCCCGTCAAACAGGCGGTGTATTTCCTTATCGCCGCTGCCGGGTAAAAGCGGCAGGTTAATGTTGTAACCCCACGCCGCCGGGCTGCCTGCTTCATCCGGGAAGCCCGTGCCCGGGTACAGCGTGCGCCCATCCTGATGGAACGAAATATAAAGCACGTTGGGGTCGTGGTAAAAAATATCCTGGCTGCCGTCGCCGTGGTGTACATCCGTATCGACAACGGCAATTTTTTTAATGCCGTAGCGGCTCCGCAAATATTCAACCATTACGGCTTCAATATTAATGGTACAAAAACCGCGGATGCCATGCACTATACGCATGGCGTGGTGACCCGGCGGGCGTACAAGTGCAAACGCACGCTTAACTTCGCCGCTCATTACAGCGTCGACCGCCGTCATGCACCCTCCGGCGGAGGCAAGATGTGCAGGCGTAATCAGCTTTGCTATTGAAGGCACACCAACGTGGGCGCGCTGCAAATCGTTAATTTCCGCCATGCGCAGGCGGTATTCGCGTATTTCCGGGCGGTCAAACAGCCCTTCTTCCGTCAGCTGGTCACGCGTATATAACAGCCTTTCCTGACGCTCCGGGTGCCCGGGTCTGATCATCCAGTCAAAAGCCGGGAAAAATATCAGTCCTAAATTTGCCTGTTTCAAAATGCCACCTCCCTGCCGGTAATTTTATACAAAATGCCGGGTTTAAGCTGCATGCGCAGGTAAATAATTTCGCCGGTATCATAATAGCCGTGCACCGTGCGGAAATATTCGCGGCTGATAACTTCGGTTTCACTGCTTTCCATCTGCCAGCCGCCTGCTTTTTCGTGCAGCCAGGCACTTAAAATTTCTTCTGCCGCCTGCATGTTAAAACGTTTGGGCAGGCGTTCCCGTTTGCCGCTTTCCGGAATTAAATAATAACCTTCGGTAGTATCGGCGCGCAGGCTT
>ENA-OPYE01000305-OPYE01000305.1-human-gut-metagenome-genome-assembly--contig:-NODE-305-length-40069-cov-15.023417_pt1 | contig 40069 bp, 45 predicted proteins | sample MGYA00241063_ERZ501442 | MGnify/ENA primary metagenome ERZ501442 (study PRJEB25962, sample SAMEA1967055) | human gut metagenome | biome: human gut; feature: human-associated habitat; material: faeces... | reverse complement strand
CATGACGATTGCAAACAAGGCCGCGAGTGCCATACACATCTGGAGAATCCACCAATTACTTCAAGTGGGTATAAACATCGGAAATGAAAGGCAATAAGATTGATAAAATGCTACTGATTTACAGTTTCTTAGGAAGAAATGAGGATTTTGGATTGCTTCGTTATACTTTCCTAAAATTGCGGATTATTTGACTGATTTTGTCCCGTTTTTGTCCCGTTTGGTAATACCTTTGCAGTAGTAATTAAGATGCTGATTACCAATAAGAAAACAAATATAAACATCAGAAAATAAAGAAAACAAAATGGGACGAAAGAAGAAAGAAATCAAATTGAAAGAGCCTGTCCGCATCCGTGAGAAAAACCTCTTGGACGGCAGCATCAGCCTGTATCTTGACATCTATTATCGTGGAAACCGAAAGAAAGAAGGTCTGAAACTCTATTTAGTGCCGGAAATCAATGCCGCAACCAAGTTGCAGAATGCCAACACACGCAAATTGGCAGAACAAATCAAGGCGCAGCGCATACTTGACATTCAGAAAGAGGGGCTTGTGGATTGGGAAAAGGTAAAAAAGTCAAGGCTGACACTCAGCGCATGGTTCGGACAGTATGTGGAAGATAATGCCGAACTCTCCGAATCATCCAAACGCTCCAAAAGAAATGTACAGGCACGAGTGGAACAATACCTATCCCACATAGGGAAGCCCGACCTGTCATTAAAAGAAGTAGATAAAGAATTCTGCAAAGGCTTCATCGCATTCTTAAAAACTTGTACTTTCAATGACGGAAAGAAAACATTAAGTTGCACCACTTGTCGCATCTTTGTAAACCGTTTCGGCTCTGCACTGGCTAAGGCGGTGCGTGAGGGGCTTATCGAGCATAATCCATTCACGTTGCTGGAAGCCAAAGAGAAACCGCAGAAGTTGGTTGCCGACCGTGAATTTCTAACCATTGAGGAAGTTAAAAAAGTGATGAACACTCCATGCCGGTATGAGATTGTTAAGAAAGCGTTTCTGTTCTCTTGCTTCACAGGACTTCGCTACAGCGACATGAAAGCGTTGAACTGGAGTGAGATTCATTCCGCAGCAGATGGAAAGACGGAGTACATAGACCATATGCAAATCAAAACCAAAGACCGTGTGACAATCCCTTTGTCGGAAGAAGCTAAAAGATGGATGCCCGAAAGGATTGAGGACGTGGATAACATCTTTCACCAACTTACAATAACGCATACGACAGTTGAAGTGGTGCTGAAAGAGTGGATGGAAGCAGCCGGAATACAAAAACACATAACCTACCATTGCTCACGCCATACCGCAGCCACCATGCTTCTGACTTTGGGAGCCAGCATCTATGTTGTAAGTAAAATTCTCGGACATAAAAGCATCAAAATGACAGAGGTCTATGCAAAAATCGTGGATAAAAAGAAACTTGAAACGGTAAACCTCGTCAATGGAATGTTTGACCAAACACAAATGGCAATATGAAGATAGAAATCAAAGAACGCAAGCTGACCGCAGGAAACCGAAGCCTGTATCTTGAATATTACGAAACAGGATTCCGCAAGAAAGAGAACCTGCATCTGTATCTTGTACCCGAAGATTCGCCAAAGGCAAAGAAACTGAACCGTGAAACATACGATAAGGCGAGGGTGATTCGTGCCGAGCGTTTACTCAATCCACCGTCTTTTGAGAAGAAATCCAAACAAACAGAGGGAAAGAATGAAAAGGCGGAAACACTGACATGGCTTGATTGGTGCGATGAATATATCGAATGGTCAAAGGCTTGCGACAACTGCAAGAAGATGTTGCAGCACAAGGGAGTGGTTCGTAAACGAATTGCCACATACCTTGAAAAGATTAAACAGACGAAAATACTCCTGAAGAATGTTGATACCAAAATTATAACAGGACTTTTTGACTATATGCGTAATGAATACCGTAACCCACGACAGATAAAAACGCAGGATGGCAAGTTGGCAGATTATACGCTACTTCTGTTTGAGGAAACGGTAAAGGCGATATTCAACAAGGCAGTAAGAGAAGAACTTATAGCGTTCAATCCTGTGCATAGTCTTACAAAAGTAGAGCGTTTTCATGCGCCCGACAAACATAGGGAATACCTTACCCCAGAAGAATTGACTCGCTTCCTCAATGTGGAATGCGCAACGGAGAATGAAAGAACGGTACAAATGGCATTCGGTTTATCATCAATGACAGGCTTAAGACTTGGCGATATGCAACATCTTCGTTGGGGAAATATAAAACTCATAGATGGGGTTCAGACAATCTGCATCATACAGCGCAAAACCAAACGTCCTGCAACTATTCCTCTCAATGATATGGCTTTGTCATTTCTTCCACCTCGTGAGAATGACAATCCCGACAGCTTGGTGTTTCATTTGGTGAAGAAGTCCGACAATATATCAAAGTATGTAAGGCGTATAAAGGACAAAGCCGGGATAGAAAAGGATTTTACATACCATTCCAGTCGGCACACAATAGCAACATTGGCTATCAGCTCAGGTGCGGATATTTCATCAGTAAAAGAGGTGCTTGGGCATAGCAGCGTAACATCTACAGAAGTCTATGCCAAAGTGAACCTTGAAAAGAAGATTGAGGCAGTCAGTCTGTTTGATGGTGTTTTTTTATGAGGTCGTAATGCAAAGGGAGGGATTATTCTTTCCCTTTGTTCGTCATATTGACAAAGTAATTGTTGAAATACTGAATATATTTATCGCAAATAATGCTATGTTTAGCCAATTATTTTGTAATTTTGCATAAGACTTCAATGTGTAATGATGAAATTAAACCGAATAAAAACAGTATTGGTAGAGAAAGACTTATCTCAAAAATGGCTTTCTGAACAGATAGGGAAAAGTTTTAGTACGACAAATGCCTATTGTTGCAATCGCCAACAACCCAATTTAGAGACATTGTATAAAATAGCCCAACTACTTTCGGTTGAACTGAAAGAGCTGATAGTAGATGGGACAATAGAGAAGAAATAAAATGCTAAGTTCAATAATACATAACACAGATAGTTTTATTGCTTCTGTTCCAAAATTAAAACGGAAGAAGTACGGTCAGTTCTTTACGAATATGGCTACTGCTAATTTTATGGCTTCTCTTTTCTGTTTTGATTTGACAAAACCTGAACTTCATCTGTTAGATGCAGGTGCAGGTACAGGAATACTATCTGCTGCGGTAATTGATAAATTGATTCAAAGCGGCTATACAGGCAGAATATATCTTACCTGTTATGAAACCGATGAATTGGTCTTGCCCCTACTGAAATCCAATTTGGAATTGGCTAAAGAAGAATGCGGTATAAATTATGAGATTATACAAGACAATTACTTGACAAGCCAATTATTTGAGGATAATCCTCTATTTTCAGATAATACGAAGCTCTATGACTATATTATAGGAAATCCTCCATATTTGAAAATTCCAAAAGAAGCAAAGGAAGCGAAAGCGATGCCGAGTGTTTGCTATGGTGCACCAAACTTGTATTTCCTGTTTTGGGCTATGGGAATTCATAATTTGAAGCAAGATTCTGAATTAGTGTATATTGTTCCTCGCTCTTGGACTTCTGGGGCATATTTCAAGCGTTTTAGGCAGTATCTGTTTAAACATTGTGTAATTACGGATATGCACCTGTTTGAAAGTAGGGATAAAGTCTTTGATGGAGAATCAGTATTACAAGAGACGATTATTATAAAGGTAAAGAAGACGAAACGTATTCCTGATTATGTGTCAATCACGTCTTCTTCAACGTCCAGTTTTGAAGATATTGTACATTTTTGTGCTCCTTATGAAACAGTTGTGGCTCAAAATCAGTTCGTCTATCTCATTACGAATGACAAAGATGCAATGGTTCTCAATCAAATCAATCGTTTTCCTAAAACTCTGCCTGAACTAAATTTGAAGATGCAGACTGGAATCATAGTTGATTTTAGGACAAGGGAAGAATTACGAGACCAATTGGAAGATGGCGCATATCCTCTGATTTATTCTCAACACATTCAAAATGGTCGTGTAACATGGCCATTAGGAAAAGAAAGTGAAGTTATTAAAACTGACAGAAAAGGATTCCTGCAGGAGAATAGTGATTTCCTAATGGTAAAGCGTTTTACTTCAAAAGAAGAAGAACGTAGATTGCAGTGTGGTATATATTTGAAGCAAAAATATCCACAATTCACATATATTAGTACACAGAATAAAATCAATTTTATCAAATGTGACTCACCATGTGTAACGTATGGATTGTATGTCCTATTGAACTCCAGTCTGTATGATAACTATTATAGGATTCTCAATGGCTCAACGCAGGTTAATTCCACGGAAATAAATCAGATGCCAATTCCAGAGCGAAAAATCATTGAAGAAATGGGTAGAGAATTGATGCACAAAGAATTGTCTGTTACAAATTGTAATTTAATACTTAGCAAATGGATAAATTAGATATAGCAAAAGACCTATTGGGTAAACTTAATATGCCAGCCAGACAGCAAGGGGCACTTTGTTGTCTGACATTGCTTGCCATGGCAAAATTAAAGAATGAAACGCCTTGGAGTAATGCAACAAATGACTGGATAAGAATCCATGACATTATAGCTTTTATTGCCGATAATTATGGCGTGATATATGCAGAAAATTCAAGAGAAACTTTCCGAAAGCAAGCTATGCACCCTTTCAGAACGGCAGCTTTAATAGAGGATAACGGCAAAGCAACAAATAGTCCCAATTATCGTTATCGAATTACTCCAGAATTTTTGACAGTTATTCAATCAATAAATGATAATGAAAATTGTGTTTGCGAAGGAAGTGCATCGTTAGCGCAGTTCCTTTACAAACATGATACGCTTTCCAATCTTTATGCATCAAAAAAAAGAATGCAAAAGATACCTGTTAAGATAAATGATAAAGATTTTACCTTTAGTCCAGGCAAGCATAATCAACTACAAAAGGCAATCATAGAAGAGTTTGCTCCAAGATTTGCACCTCATTCGGAATGCTTGTATGTCGGCGATACGATTCAGAAAGATATGGTTAAAAACATAGATAAACTTTCTGCACTTGGCTTTGAAATTACATTGCACGACAAAATGCCTGATGTGGTTCTCTACCGAGAAGATAAGAATTGGATATACTTTATTGAATCTGTAACATCGGTTGGTCCAATGGATCCCAAACGAATTTTGGAGATTGAGTCCATGACGGAAAATGTTACTGCAGGGAAGATTTATGTAACAGCATTCCTTGATTTTGTGACATTCAAAAAATTTTCAGAACAGCTTGCGTGGGAAACTGAGGTGTGGATTGCTGATATGCCAGACCACATGATTCATCTTAATGGAGATAAGTTTCTCGGTCCGCGTTAATGACATAATTTTAAGAATTATCAAAGTCTGTAGAAATGAATAGTGAGAATATTTTTGATATTTGGCGGTTTTTAGGAAAGGGAACTCCTTTTGTTGTAAGAAGAAATGGGTGGTATCATCTTTCTTATATGGTAACAAGGGTAAAGCCCAAAGGACACTACGGTGAAGCCTATGGATATAGACTAACTGATGGGAAACCTGAAAATGGCATTACAGAAGAACAAGTGATAGATTGTTGCGGTTGTGGTAATTGGGAACTAATTGAAAATCTCATAGAAGATGTTGATAATCTAAAATGGAGTTGCCTTGATGAAAGTAATAATCTAACCTTTGGGAAATATAAGGGGATGAACGTAAATGAAGTAAAATCTAAGGATGAGGATTATTTTAAATGGGCATTGGGTTATGTCGGAGGATTACAAGAACTGCTTTTCAGTAGAAAATATAATATATCCTTACGGGAATTGCTTAATACCAAAAAGCAAATAAAAAAGCATTTGAGCTTTTCTTCTGATGATTGGATTAAATCACCTATTGGCTGTAATTATGACTTTTATTTAGACCAATATAAATATGCTTGCTGTGCAAAACAAAAAGATTTAGAAACGGCAACAAAAGAGATTGAAGAATATTATAATCAAAATAAAACTATAATATAAACGGATATGAAACATATTAGATGTGTGTTTGGCAAATGGTTGTTGGTCTTTTGCTTAATGTCATTTACGGGACATATTTATGCTAAGCAGAGATATTATTGTGAAGTTAAGGGGATAGAAAAAGAACTTTCCTCTGGTCTAAAAATAATTTTTGATTTTGGGACAAAAGCTTCATATAATATGTGGGGAGATTTAAGTAGCAAACTTAAGTTTGTTGATGAGAATGGAGAGGAAATCAAATTCAATAGTATGGTAGATGCTGCTAACTATATGGTACAAAGAGGATGGATATTTCAACAAGCGTATTCTTCAGCATATGGAGGGAAACCAGTCATTCATTGGATTTTTTATAAGGATGCTGATAACATAGAAGAAGCGAAAGAAGGTATTGTGACTAAGGCAGAATATCAAAAGACAGAAAAACAATAAATAATACAATTATGGCAACACGTACTAAATTTATACTTACCTATTTTGGGGGTATTATAACAGGAATTGTCCTGACATTTGTTTTTGCTTTTATGGTTACATACCAAGGAAATTCATCGCCTTTGGGCAATGATATAGTCATGTTTGAAAAACCACAGCAAGAAATTAAGGTAACATCATTTGAAGTGATGCAAGTTCTTCCAGACGGTAGCGCATTGGCAAGAGTAGAAGATATGGATAATTTCGGAATGATAGTTTTGTTCCTTGCCGATAAAGGTACATCATATTATGATGATCAAAAGATAGACGTACCCTCAGGGAAAAAGGTAATGCAGGTTGGTACATATAAGTACGTGACACGTAGTGAAATGGAAAAGACCGTTCCTGTTGTTGAGATTTTAGACAAATAGTTCCAACGTATGGCTATCTTTGGCATCATATTCTTTTTTGCATTGGTAATCTTCATTAGATTGAAGATGCCAATGTGGAAAGGCAAGTATTCTGAAAAGCTTGTAAATAACAAGATACAGGAATTGCCAGAAGAGTATGTTATATTCAATGATTTACTATTTGAAAGTAATGGATATTCTACACAGATAGACCATATTGTGGTTTCGCCTTATGGTATTTTTGTGATTGAAACAAAGGGATATAAAGGTTGGATTTTAGGTGGCGAGAACAGCGAATACTGGACTCAAACCATCTATAAGAGCAAGCATCAGTTTTATAATCCTATAAAACAGAATGCGGGTCATGTAAGATTTTTGCATCACTTGCTCAAATGTTCTGTAGATATACCTTTTATCCCCATTGTAGTTTTCAATAACGATGCGGAATTAAAAGTGCATATCGTAAATAGTCTTGTTGTAAATAGGTACAATCTCAAACGTGCAATTCTGCAATACAAGACTTCTGTTCTTAATCAAGAAACAATCGATTGGATAGTACGAACTATCAACCAAAATCGTATAATGGCTGATAAAGAAAAATTGAAACAGCATAAACAAAATGCAAAAGCTCGGCAATACAGGAGTTCCAACCTTATAAATCAAGGTATCTGTCCACAGTGTGGGGGACAGCTCGTTTTACGTTATGGTAAATATGGAACATTTTACGGATGTTCCAATTATCCCAAATGCAAGTTTACCTTGAATTTATAAATGGCTTTTACGGACGTGTTTTCAAGTGATAGGCGATAAATGTAAGTAAGAAACACACTAACATAACCCAGCAAAATACTTTCGCCCAAAAATCGGAAACCCAAAAGCCTTGGTTCCGGCTAAGAATGGTTGAAATCCTGCGCTCGTGGGCTTCCATAGCCTGAGTTTGCTTCTCAAAATGTTGCTTCATCACTATTTCGTCCGTGGCTAAAACTGCTTGTGAGTTTTTCATCAACAGCTCCATATCTTCCTGCGCAATACTTACCTTGTATTCTGTGTTTTCTTGCGCTTTGACAATGGCGTTGTTAATTCCTGTCGCGATATTAGCGGAATTGTCAGTAGCAGATTTAAGGGCTGCAATGGCTTCATTCAAAGTCACTGTAGCTTTTTCCAATGCCTCGGTTGCTTTCCGTAAGTCATTTTGGGCGGTTCTCAATTCATCAATACGCTTATCAACGGCATCCGATTCCACAGTTATCCGATGGTCGTTCTCTATCTCGTTCATCAGACCGTTTAGGTCGATGGGTTCATTCTTTGGTTTTCCTATGCTCATGTCTTTTGATATTGGGTTGAAAAATTATCTGTGAAGCCCTTTTCTGCGCTTGCACATTTGGTTTGCCATTCTCGCACAACGACGTGCCCATTCAAGTTCGTCCTCGTCTTTGTCCCGTCCCCAGCCACCTGTATCAGAACCACCGCCACCGCTTGAAGCCGCCATACTTGTGGCTGCATCCAAATATCCGGCAAACAACAGAAGTGCCGTGTGCTGTATCTCTTCCAACTTAGCCAATGGGTGGGCTTCCTCCAAAGAACACTCCTGACGGATGATGTTGTCTGCGGCTTCCGATAGGGAAACGGCAAATGTCCTGTTGTCATCCGTGCCGATGGAATAGAGCTTCATTATAGGTTGCGGTGTAGCTTGTGGTTCGGAAATGGCAGTCGGTGTGGTTGTCCTTGTTTGTTTGGCTTCCGCTTGCGGTTGGTTGATTTTACCCTCCTGCGGATGCAATTTCTGCCACGTATTCATAATCTTTGAGGGGACAAGGTTACGACCGACACCCAACTTTGAGGACTTATAACTGGAGTTTCCTCGCTTGATGGAATAGCCGTAAACTGTGCCGTCCTCATTCTTCTGTATGTGTACCCCATAGTCATGCTTCACTAGTTCCGCTTCGTAGCGTTCCCAACTGAATTTATCCATCTTACGGAGTATCTCCATACAACAGTCCGAAACCTCTCGCATATGTCGTATGCCTATTTCTTCGGACTGCACCCAACCGTAACGCTCGTTGATGATATTCGCTGCCATTACAGCCCTCATACCGGGCAGGTGTCCGTCATTTATCTTGCCCTCCATATCCACACGATTGACATCAATATGCAGGTGGAGAATGCCACTCTTTGCATCCCGATGTAGGGCAACAACGTATTGCGAACCTTTGAGATTGGTCTGCTTTGAAGAAGCGCGTCTCGTCTTTTTAGACAGGTCTATGGAATCAAAAGCTTGGATGAACTCGTCTGCCAAACGTGCCCAGTCATCCATCGTCCAGCCCTTGCTCTCTTCTGCGGTTGGGGAAATTTCAATCCTTATCACATTGTCGGTAAGCGGTCTGCCTCTCTTCTTCTCGTTGGTAAACATCTTCTGAACATACATCATCCGCTTGAACATCGCTTCAGGCGATATGTCATTGGGCAGAAGATTGGTCTTGACTATATCTGCCCGGTCTTTATTGACGGAGTATCTGATGGCATTTGAGCCATGCGAAATGGTAGCTGCTTTTGCAATCATAACAGGTAGGGAAATTTATTCGTTAAGGTAGGCTTCAATTTGGTTCCATCGGCTGATGAGTTTTGTGGCAGCTTTCATCCATTGTTCCACAAATCGGGTATCGCTGAAATAGATGGCTCGTTTGTCCGCTTGGATGGATTTCACGGCTGCCACGACACGGATAAGGTCGCCTCTCGCATCCGAAAGACCGCACAGGGCTTCCGCTTCACGCTCGGTCAATCGCAAGTGAGGACGATGCCCTAAAGCAGTCCTGCGCACATAGTCACTTATGGTCAAACCGCAGGATTGGGCAAGTTCCGCAGCTTTGGTATATTCTTCTTCTGTAACTCTGGCTTCAAGGCGTAGGGTTCGTCTTGTGTCTTTCTTATCCTTTTTCTCGTTCTTATTCTCGTCAATCAGTTTGTTGTTATCATTCTTCTTCATTCTCTTCTGTATTATAATGGGTAAAACATCCTATCTAAAAAGGTACAGCACGGTGGGAGCTTGCGACTGCCGGAATACGCTTATGTGGTACTGGCAAGCGAAGCGAGACTGTGCGACATAGGCACTTCTTGTAACACTACACACCATAAAATAGTACAATACGCAGTATCTGAATGATTTATAAATGCCAATCATCCATTTAGGTATTAGCGGATTCTTCCTCTGCCAAAGGCTGTGGAGAAGCCCATGCCGTGGTTGGATATGCCGAAGCGGAATCTGCCTGTATAGTATCACTGTTGTTTCCATCGTCTGCAATCTCATCGTCTGATATGGTTGTGGGCGAACTTGGAAACTCATGGCTATCTGTTTCTGCATTCAATCCATCGTTACTGTTGCTGTCCTCTGCTTCGTCTTTATCGCCAATCAAGAATGGCAACGGTTGTTCGCAGACAGAAGAAGAAGCCATCAAGAGTTCGCCATCATCAGCTATAACAGGTATATCTTCTATTATTGGCGAAGCCGATAAATCAGGGAAGTAACTTTCATCCGATACTGTCGTGCTGTCTGTTTGCGTTTGGGTAGGGCAATTTGTTTCTGTTTGGCTCTCCAAAATATGCTGTCGGTTCATTGGAAGAATACTGTCGTTGTTATATGGGCGGTTAGCCGTTTCTTGGTTGCCGTCCTTACGGTCTTTCATTCGGACATAGAAAGGGTTGTCGATACGCTTGCCGTCCAGCATCCAAGCCGATACGCATTTCAGCGTGTGAATGCTCGTGCGGTTGCTCTGAACGGATGCGACAATACCAAGCCGATTCATCTTGTCAATCACACGTGAGATAGTCTTCTTGTCATAGCCCAATTTGCAGGACAATTCCACTTCCGACAAAGCCACCTGTCCGACTTGCAATGTCGTGGCAAAGCCTTTCTTGGAATACTCCGTTTGTTCCAATACGGTCGCTTCGATAAGCCGGTTCAGAATCTTCATTCGGTCAATGCCGTATTTGCTTCCTACCAGAAAGGAAAGCTGTTCTGATGACAGCACGATACAATAGCTTAAATCTTTATTCATCATTCGTCTGTTTATGGATAATCTAAAACTGGTGCAGCCAAAAGAAAAGTCAGTAGCGCATACCTTGTCCTCTCTCCGGCATATAATACTCCTTGTCGTATGCGATATGGTCAAGTATATCTTGAAGCCTGTTCTGTTGTTCGGTGTCAATCACACGGATGGCAGCGATAGTGATGCGCTGTGAAGCAATCCTGCGATGTTCGCAATTCGTTTCCGACATACTGCCGTCACCGTCCGCATGAACACTGTGCAGGTATTCGTTTACCGCCATAGTCTGCTCCTTGCTTGGAAACGTGGAGGGACAACGGTCTTGAACATACGCAACCATGTGGCTGACCGCTTTTGCCAATAACGGGTCACTCTCGCTGATACTTTCTATAAGTTCCTCTGTTCTCATGGCGGTTAAGGTCTGTTGTTCATATCATTCAATCTTGCGGCTGCTTCCGCTCTGATTTCTTCCTCCGACAGGGACTTTGCGCCACGCACCCAATCAAGCAGGGCTTTCTTTTCAAAGAAGATGAGTTTGCCCGCAGGTTTGAAGAAGGGTAACTGGTTCAGGTGCGTCATTTTGTAAAGGGTACTCTTGGCAATGCCGAGAAATGCGGATGCTTCTTCAAGGTTCAGAATCTCCTTTGTGGTAAAACAGAGGTCTTCCAATTTGTTCACTCTTTCCTGAAGCTCGACAATCTTCCGCTCATGGTCGAGGTTCATTTTTGATGTTTTGTTTTCAGTCATATTCTTTGTTTTTATCTGTTTATTTGTAGATTTTTGATGCAAATGTATATGATAATATTTGATGGTATATACACTGTTAAGTCTAATTAAAACACTGTAATTCACTGATCAAGCATACGATTCACCACATCTTTGTGCGACACTTTCAAGTGGCAATTAGCCATTGTAGGAAACAGGGCAACGCACTTCATTACAACCGAAAAATCAGAATCAAGTATGACAAAAGGAGTGTACAAATGGGCAGTTTCAATGATTGGCAATCGTTCCGAACACTGTACAACTATCAAGAAAACATTATTTAACTGTAGGATATGAAATAATGTATCTAAAACCTTGAAGAATCTGCCGTGGTACAAGATTATGGAAAAGTGCGTTATGGATGAGAGAAATAGGCTCATTGGTTCGTTTATTATGGGACAAATTTGTACCTTTGTATTCGGAATAAGGGTATTCTGATAAGGATATTCGGAACAAAGAGGTCTTGGCTTTATTTTCCTGCGGTTTTGTCCCATTTTTGTCCCGTCAAAATTTAGTCTCATGGTACAAGATTTTATAAAATGCTAATTTAGAACGATTAGCAAGGACAACAAAGGGCAGAATTTCGCTAACCACCAGTAACCACCAAAACGGGCCTTGTGAACCTGTGAAGGTGGCATCCGTCAGGAACTCGTTGGTCTGAAAAATCACATCATCAATCTCTTCTTCAAGCAGATTGATGCCGAAATCTGAAAGTATATCTCCGCTTGCCATCTATTTTTCCATTTAATTTTATCTGTTCACACTCTCGTTCTCATTTCCGTCTTCGTTTCCGTCATCATTCTGTGACCCTCGCACTGCTGACCGGGATTCATTCCAGCGACTCATGGCATTGCTGATAATGCTTCTTTTGTCTATCGAGCGGTTCTCCGTTGCCGAAAGGAGATTCTTCGTGGCATTGCGGTTGCTCAACTGGACGAGATATTTCACCAGTACATCGTTTTGCCGGGAGACATCGGCATAGATTTGCAGATACTCTTTCTTACGCTGCGCGTTGGGCATATAGGCATCCCTTGTTGCCTTGATTGCGCATTGATAGACACGGTAATAGTCGTTCCACCGTTCTTTTTCTTTTGGCGAGCCGCCTGTCATCATTATGCGGTCAATGTTCTTCTGAAACTGCCGCATCTGTGATTCCACCTTGTCCTTTTCCGCAAGCCAGGCCAAATCCACTTGTCGGTCTGCCACATTCAAGGCTTCAATCTTGGCTCTGCTTGTGAGTGCGGAATCTATGGCTTCCGCTTCATCTACCTGCTGATAGGAAGCCACGCCTGCCGCCGTGCGGAATGTGAGTTTGTTCTTGACAGCTGCCGTTTTCTTGTACTTGTTGTGCAGCAACGTGTAATAAAGTTCCGGTTTGAGCGCACCGGCTCCGGTTTCTTCCACCGTGATTTGGTTCATCTTGGGCGAATCGTGGTTGTAGGTGACATATTGGGCGTTTGCCGCAATGGTTGCCACTAACAGCATCGTTGTAAAAATCCATTTCATAATTTCTCTATTTTTAGTTATCAATAATCCAGTTTACCTGATTGTCTCCACCGTCCGAAAGCATCGTCAATAAGTTCCCGTTTGGTCTTGGTACGATAGACTTTCTCTTTCCAATAGCCGATACGAACCTGTATGTACCGCCAGGTCTCGAAATAAGCACGGTTCAAATGCTTCTCGATATTGTCAAGAGAATAGTTGATGCTGTTCAGCACCATCAGCAAGTCCGAAGTGGAACAAGCCGCCGCACCTGTGGCGTACAGAACCAAATCGCTCACGGATTTATATAGGTATTCTCCTTCCTGGGCTATCATCCGTATGGCTCCGGCATTGATGGATAATATCAGAGTGTCTGCCAACTCTATGTGTTTCCGCTTGATGACCTTCTCATTGAAATCTTCAAGCATCGCCTTGTAGTCGGATATTCTTTCGCTGACCCCTTTGTAGGTGGAATGTACATTCAATGCCGTGCGCAGGGACTGGTACATCACGTCAATCACATCGAAAGCTCTGGTGTACTTGTCCAGATCCACGTTCAACTCCTTATAACCCACCGTTTCCTTACGGCTGTATTCATGCAGGAGTTTGTTGCTGTGTTCCAATGTGGAGCGAGCCAGCAAGAGGCTTCGCTGTTGCTTGTGGTCATTGATATAGGCTTCAACCGTCCCCACATCAAAACTCCATTGCGCATTTGCGGACAGGGGTGCCAGCAGCATTATCAACAATCCGAGTATATATGTCCTGCCTCTTTTCATCGCTTGCCCTCCTCAATCTTTCTGTTTCGTGCGTTTTCCATCCAACGGTCGTGACATTCCTCCACAAGGGAAAGTCTGCGCCCCTGATCATCGTCAACGGGTGGCAGAACATCTTTCAGCACGTCAATGATACTGCGCCTGTAGTGCATCATCTTTTCCAATGATACCAAGTCGGCGTAAATCTTCGTGAGCCGGGAATCCACTTCACGGGCTATCTCCAGCCGGTCGCTTGACCAAAGCAGGTGATACATATCGTTTGTTTTCGTGTCCTCCTGCGGTGCAGTACGGGCATATTCAGTCGTTATCTTGCACTTCGGATATTCTTTCGCGATTTCCGCTATGCGGTCATTGACCAGTTTCGTCTTTTCCTTGTCACTCATATCGGGATCGAGCGTAATCACTTCCACCACATGGGTATCGGAATACTCCGTTGTCAAGTCCCACGATATTTGCAGGATAGCCCTGTGTATCTTGATGCCAAGGAAGTATTTGGGCTTTCGGGCGATTTTCAGTGTCGCCTTGAATGTGATGATGCCGTTGATATTCGGGATTGTGCCTTTTCGGACATAGGTGTAGCCGTTCCAGGAACCGTTGTCCTGCCAGGTGATATTGTAAGCAGTCTTGCAGTCTTGCATGATAGCCGGTATCCGGTAATAGTCATCGGTCTGCACATCGTTGTCGCTTTTGGCTTCTTCTTTTGCCTGTGCGATTTCCTCTTGCTTATGCTGCCAAGCGGCAAGTTCAGGTTTCAACCTGTCTATCTCCGCTTTGTTCTCATTGTATTTCTGACGGAGAGGAACGGCATCCTCCACACTGGCATTGGCAATCTGTTTGATAAGCGATTCGTTTTCCTTTTCCAATGCGGATATTTGTGACTGGAGCGCGTAAACCTTGTTGTCCGCTTCCCGCTGCATGGCATCGAGTTCAGACAAATCCAGTTCCTCGCTTTCGGCTGTAGTCTTCATCGCGCACTCCTTGGAATGGGCGTTGAGCGTACTTCCGCATTTCCGGCACTTGTACTGGGTTGTTCCCTGCCCAAGTGTCGCACCGTCCGAACAGGTGACACTGATTGTTACCGTTTCGCATCCTTTCAGTTTCTCTTCATTGGTTGCCTGGTAATAGTTCCGGCTGTCGGAAGCGATATAATAGACATAGCCGTCTTCGTTGTCGTTAAACTCAGACAGATGTGCATTAAGTTGAGCCTTGAATGTGTTCAAATCCATCGAATAGGAATCGAACACGTCTTCATAGACTGTTTCCTCGTTGTTCCAGCTTTTCGTGACATGGATTTCGTAGGCGTATGCTTTCTTGGTCTGCTTCTTTCCTTTTTTAATGATATAACTGTTCTGATAATAATTGATAGTGTAACTGAAACCGTCATTGGCATTGTTAAGCTGCTGCACCCTGTTTCTTGACCATCCGGCATAGCGTTCCGAATTGGAAAGGGCCTGCTCCTTTTGCGATGCGTTGGGATAGAAGTTCGGATCGCTTGTCTTGAAGCGGGTCCATTCACCACCTTCAAGGATGCTCTTGTCATCTGTCGGGGGATAATAGTCGCAGAGGGAGACACTGCCACGGTCACGCCTCGCGATGTACCATCGCTGGGTGTAGTAATTCCCGGCTGTTTCGTCCAGATAATCGGTAATCCACGAAGTGAGGTTGTAGTCGCTGAACTTGAACAATCCTGCCACATTCTCTTCACCACCCACGATGCCCAGTATGGTCTGTCCGGCATTGTTCTCCAGTTGCTCGAAAAGTCCGTTGTAATGCTCGTAGATGTCAATGACCTTGCTGACTTTCCCGTTCATCAGCTCGTGAAACGAGTTCTGTTGCAGCAAGGCGTTCCCGATATTGGTGATTCCCGAAGTGGCAAGACCGGCTCCCATCCGGTAAAGTTTGTCCAAATCGGCTTTCAGGTTTTCCTTGGTGAAGTTGCCCGGCACTTTGGATATGTCATCAAAGAGCCGTTGCCAGTCCACGTTGCCAATCTCGGAGAGTTTTAAGATGGAGGCGATTTCTTCATTGATTTCCAGAAAGGCGATATCGGAGAAAGACAGAGTGCTGTTGGTGACAACGCTCTCGAACTGCATACAGAGGGATTTGGTGTCATCGCATACTTTAATCAGATAACTGCACCAATGGAGTGCGGTCTGTGGAGAACGGAGCATCAGTTTGGCGACAATCCATGTCTTCGGGATAATCTTGTGCGCCACCAAGTGATAAATCCTGCGGTAGTAGTAATTTTCGGTGGCACTGCTCCAGATGCCCAAATCAGTGAGTGCCTTCCTCTCCAGGAACTTGCTGGCAAATATTCCGGCAGTGGCCACTTCCGAAGTCTTGTAGTGTTTCAGTATATTCTGCACCTGCTCGTCATAATACGCTTCTGCAACGGTTCCGGTACCGTAGGCGGCAACCATAGCGGCCACGGTTTTCGCATCGAAGTTCACGCTGTAATACTGGGCATGGGCTTGATGTGTAAAAAGAGTCGCCATTACCATTATTATGAGAACCAGTCGTTTCATGATTTATTTTACTTTGTTGTTTATAGTTGTCTAAAAGAGTTCTTCCCCGTTCTTCCATTTTTCATATTGACCATGCGCTTTTAGTTTTCTGAAGAATAAGGAACGGGTTGCCATATCAGTACGGTACTCGGATATCAATTCGTCCGCTTGCTTAAATGCCCTTTTCAATCTCTTCTTGAATGGCACGAAACACTTGATATACCAAGGCTGACTGGTCAAGAAAAATAAACGGGCTTGATGTCCGTACCATTCCCAGTCAGCGTTACAGAACCTTTCCAACGGATCCTGGTAGGTCTGGCGCACAGCCTTGACAGCTTCCTTGTTTTCGTCAAAAGACTGGTCTGTGGATTCATGAAGACTTATGCAGCTTGCTGGCTTTCCTGTGACAGTTTGTTCCTCCTTGTAAAAATCATCATTGACTTTGTCTTTCAAGTTGGTTGCAGTGACCTGTTCTTCAATAATGCTTATTGTGGGTTTGCTAGTTGTAGATTCCTCCGGGTGCCCTTCCAAATACTCGGCATCCATATAGTCATCGAGTTCTTTCTCAGTCATTCCCAATCTTAATCCATATTGCCCCAAAAGGACTTTTATCTTGTCAAGAACAGCTGGAGTGATGCTGTCCATTGACAGCAAGTCGGTTTCCGTCAAGGAACATAGACTTTTATAATTCCACGTTCCCAAATCCCTCATGTCCTTTTTGATTTTTTCCAACAAGCTTGGACGAATGTCAATTCCTTCACAAACCAGTACTAATCTATGTAAATCTAATCTCTTCATTTTCCTATATTTGATTTAGTTGTGTAAATTCAATACTTTCCCGGCAGCGTTCACCTTTTGGGCAAACGGCAGGGACTTGCTTATTCCGGAAGCATCCCAGTCAGCGCAATAACGCTCGATGGCTTCCTTGTGGCTGCATTGCAGTTCAGCCTTGTAGAGCTTCAAGGCTTCTTTCTCGGCCCGTTCCGTGGTATAGGTCATGTAACACTCATGCGGTTCCTCCACACCATACACACCGCTGGTAGTGCCACGGCGGATAAAGACCTCGCGAAAGAACGAACGCCCCTCTTTATTCTCCAGTCGGTTGATGGTAAAGATTTTCTTGCAATCCACATCGGTCAGTCCGAGTATCGCCTTGATAGTATCAAAGCGTTCACGGAACTTGCTTTGGTCAAGCAGCATTACCACATCGGAGTTGTTGATGATAGCCTCCTTTACAATCTCAGACCCGATGATGTCCTGAATCTCCTGTGTGACCACGCCCACTGAAGCCCAGAACTTTCGGGCGGTCTTATACATGAATTTGATGTATTCTGCCATAAGAGGGCTGGCTATGGCTTTCCATGCCTCCTCAATGACCAGGACTTTGCGGTTCTTCTTGATACGCATCTTTTGCAGGAACACGTCCATGATGATGAGTGTCACCAAGGGGAACAGGAGCGGGTCATCTTTTATGGAATCGATTTCAAAGACAATGAAGGTCTCATCAAACAGCGAACTGTCCATGTTCTCGTTCAGCGTCTTGTCGTGGTTGCCACCTCGATAGAAGTCTTTCATCATATACCGGTAGGTGGAAATGTCTATCCCGGTTATACTGTTTTCATTGCAGATGTCGGGAATGCGCTGTACGGAGAACTCATAGAACGTGTTGAATGACAGTGATTCCACTTTCAGCTCCTTTCTCCTGCGTTCTATCTCGTCTATGACAGTTTCTATCCGTGCGTTCAGTTCCGTTTCACTTTCAGCGCGGTTGTCGCTTTTGTTTCGTTCGTCAATCAAAAGGCTTTTGCGCAAATCCTCCCGTTGGGGTGGGGTGAAACCATCGAAACCGTTGAAGTAGGTATCGTAATATTCGGTGATGACCTGCTCGATCAGCCTGTCTTCCGTTTTGGTGACCGTCCCTTGGCTGCCTTTCCAAATCAGCAGCACGAGATTTTTCAGGAAGCCTGTCTTTTCCACGTTCAATTCCTGCCTGTTGATGCGGAAAGGATTCATCGTAATCGGGCATTCTTCCGTGTAGGAGATATATTTTCCACCCAAATACTCGCACAGTCCCTCGTATGAGTTACCGGTATCTACCATTACCACATCCGTCCCTTGCTCGTGAAGCTGGCGCACAACGCTGTTCATGTGGAACGACTTGCCGCTGCCACTTGGACCCAAACAGAAAAAATTGCTGTTGTCGGTCAATTTCTCCGCGCCCTCTTTTCCTGTGATGTCGATAGCCACAGGCACGCCTTGCCTGTCCGTGTAATATATCTTCAAAGGAGTTTTCTCGCTATGCAGGATGCGTTCCTTGTACATCAGACAGGCTGCCGCATCACCCAAGGTAAGGAAACGGTCATAGTCGGGATTCATACCGTAACAGTTGCCCGGAAAGGAATTGACGAACAGCTCCAACTGGTTGTAGGCTCTTTTGGAAATATGGATGCCCATCCTTGAAAACTGGTTTTCCAGATGGTTGGTGCATTTGTGAAGGTCGGTGTCCGCGGACATGGCTACTACAAGATTGTAGTGCGTATAGACCAGTTGCTTGCTTTCCCTTGCCACCACCTCCTGCACACGCTTGATGTCTTCTACCGCCATTTGATTACCGGGATTGGGCATACTCGCATGGCGGTTCTTCTTTTTGTCAAGCAAGGCCAGTTCTCTCTTTTGGTTGGGAATGAATATCATCTGGTTATACACCACCGCTTCGGTATTGGGAATGCCGGACACAACAGACACCAGATCCATCGGCATACTGCTGTTGTTGACTTCCACGTTGGTATAGGGACGGATGACAGACGGCAGGCTCACGTTATCCACATCCACAAGACTATACACCTTGCACCGTTTGTCTCCCATGGAGATACATTCGTCATCTACCTTGAAGTTAGTCATGGAGACCACCTTGTCACGAAAGTTCATGGCGAAATAACGGTCAACATATTCATTGACTTCCTGCCTGTTCAGGAATCTCACCTGTACGCCGGCATCACGCAGCTGGTCGTGAACCTTGCGTATCTTTACAAGGAAGTCTCGCCACTTCTTGCCGTCAAAAGAAAACAGACGGCTTTTCTTGACTTCCTGAGTGATAGTCAGGTAACATTCGCTGTCGGTATAAGGTCTTCCGTTGAAGTAACGGAAATAGGATGTGGAGAGAAATTCACGGTTCTCGTTGCTCTCTTCCGTGAACTTTTTCCGGATAAAAATATCCTGCTTGTGTATGGCATAGCCTTCTCCCAAAGTCTGGGCAATGGCGGTGAAAAGTTGCGTGAACTCATAGTAAGAGTCGATATTGGCGCAATACTTCTGTACCGGGTTCTCCAGTTTCAGCACGGTGGAATATTCTCCGGTCTTGGTATATATCACACCAATCCCGTCCGCTTCTTCCACGGAGAAATAGATGTCTTGAAAGATGCGTTTCCGCTTGCCGCCCGTTCCAAAGGCATAGACCGACACGGCCATGCCCACGCAAAGGGCAATGAAGACTATGAAAACATATATAATCATTCGGCTGTTTACAATTAAGGGCAGGCTGACCTATTGAAAGGTCAAGCCCACCCACGTTCAACATTCAATATATCCATTCATGGTCAAATGGTTTTCTGTTACATTTTCTTTGAGTAGGCATAGATGAACACCCCACGTTCCTGCCGTTTGCTGTGCAGTCCCTTGCGCTGCTTGAACAGAATCAGTCCCACACCGCTTGTCACGGTGACGGACAGGATCATCAGGGCAAGGACGAATCCTGCCATACAGTAGGCTATGATGAAGCCGACAATGGCGATGCCTATCGTGGCTGCCGCCCAATAGATGTAGCGACCCTGAATACCCATAAATTCAAGGGGACGTTGCAGCCCCTTGAACAATGGATAATCCGGATAGTGTTCCTCTTTCCCGTTCATGATACCTGCGGTTTAGGAGAGTCCGAAGAACAGAGGAAGTGCTTGGGCTGCCGCGATAAGGAAGATGCAGGCTCCGACCACCATCATGATCTTTTTCTTGACATCCTGCTCCTCGTTGTTCATCGCGATATATACCGAGATCGCACCCACTACGGCTACCACACCGGCAATGGCGTAACAGAGTTTCACCACGATAGGAACATACTTGGCGATTTCCTCGCTCACTTGGGTCAGAGCCGCTGTTCCGGCCGAGTAGTCTCCTGCGGTAGTCTGTGCCATCAAAGCGGTCACTCCGCACACCATCATCAGGCAGGTCATCTGCGTTTTCTTTGAAGTCGCAATCTTCTTTGCGAATCTTTTTACTTTTTCAAACATGCTTGTCTTGTTTTAATTGAACTTTATTGATTGTTTTACACTCGTGATTTTCTAAATTCGATAGCCGAAAAATGCCGGGAAGACAATCGTCGCACCGATGATGAAAAGGCAGGCCCCGACCAGCGTGAGTATGTGCTTGGTTATTCCGTCCTCGCCCGTGTTCATCTTGATATATATCTGGAATGCGGCTATGACCGCAAAACCTCCTGCAACCGCGTAAATGATGTACTGGACATAGAGCATCATCGTCACCACATAGTCGTGCATGGAAGCCAGCGCGTCCGCTCCCCACGAGTAGTTCACGCCGCCGCTTTTAGCGAAGACAGAACAAGGGAGTAGCGTACACAGTGCGCTTAGTATTCTTTTGCCATTGTGTCGGGTCATAGTTCATCAATTACGTTCTTGGTGGTTACACCTCCGTCCGGATGCAATTCTCCAATGCCGTTTTGAATCATCAGCTTGTACAGCTCCGCAGAGTTATAGGGATTGGAGAAGGTGACCTGTGTTTCTTCCATGTTAGCCTTGACCTTGTTGTTCAGAGCCTCGATGACATCCTGTTTCGGCTTTTCGTCTGTGGGATTTGTTTCCTCCGACACATTCTGTGTCTCATCGATGTAGTGTGTCTCATACTCGTTATCACCGATATTGAATCCCTTGTCGTTCTCCACCACGCTGACGCTTTCTTCCTCGTCAAAATCGCTCACGTCAAATTCTTCTTCTCCGGATTTTATCTTTTCTCCGTTTTTACCATAAAGGTCTCTTGCTATCATCACAGCGTAGTAGATGATGTATGCCACGGTCAGCGCAATGGCGAAGATGAAATATGCTTTCATATCTTATAGTCTGATTTTAGAATATGATTAAAATATGAATGCAAAGGAAGTACAATAATTTCATACTACGAAATATCCTCGCGAAAAGCGGCTGAATATTAAACATTATTCCGAGAAAATCTAAAATCATACTCAATTATCATACTTTGACGGGTTTTGTCCGGGGCAATAAACAAGAAAAGCCCTCCGTATTTGGGAGAGCCTTTCGCTGGTTGGAAGATTTCTATCAGAGGGAAGACAAAGACTAACGCCTTTTACCTCTCAGATAGTCATTCAAATCTTTGTAGTTGTAGTAACTTTCGGAGTGGTCTATTACCTTTTCTCCGTAAAGTCCGGCAATAGTTTCGACTGTTTTTCGCCCGGCAAGGTCGTTATCCAGATAACAATGGATGGCGGCGTACCGTTCCAGTTCCACAAGACACTTTTTCAGATTACTGACTGAGTTCATCACAAGAAAATCGGTAGGACTGTCGATGCAGACATGATAGTCTCCTTTTCTATGAAGTTCTTGGTAAGACAAGAAATCCATAAAGCCCTCGAACACGCAGACATGATTTTGGATTATATCCTTGTTATACCTGATGACGGATATGTCTTTCCCCTTTATACATCCTTTATAATAAGGATTGCGCACCTCGTAACCGCCGGTCTTGTTTTCAAAGGCTATGGCGAAATAGTGTCTTTTGCGTAGCTCATAATGAATTTCCTTACAATACAGCCTGCCGATATTCTCGCTGATATACCTGGAACGGAGGTAAGACAACAGGGCATGGTGGCTCAGTTCTCTTACTTCCATGTTTTCCATTTCTTCCTCGATAGGACAGGGGCGGACACTCCGGCTTTGTAACTGTTGAAAAGGTACGCCAATGGCATTCTCGCTGATACGGAGCAATACCACACTTACATTGCCAGTACGATAAAGGTGTTTTCCCAGTTCTATGATGTCACCTCCGGCAGAAATCCCAAAGTCGTACCATTCGTTCAAATTATCGTTGACCTTGAACGAGGGGGTACGTTCCTCTCGCAATGGGGAGAGGTACCAATACTGGCAGCCACGCGTATTGACCGGAGAATGTCCTATTATCCGCAGATATTCCACAAGCCGTATCTGTTTTGCTTCGTTGATATTCATTTTAGTATGGTTTACTTATATATACCCACAAACTAAACCATACCGGTTAGAGGTGGAATGAAGGGTTATAGGAGTAGGTACGACCGTTTTTTGTAATGGCATGGCTTTCCAACAGGAACTTACACAAGTTTACCAATGTGTTTCTTCCTCTTGAATACCCAATGCTCTCATATCCCTTTTTAAGAGCTTCAAGCAAAGATTGGTAGCCATATTCCGCGCATTCTTCAAAGGCTACTTCCAAGGCGGTTCGGTGTTGCTGCTCGGTCATATCTATATAAGAAGCCAGTCTGTCCATTTTGTTCTTTTTGAATTGATGCTCTTTTACCAAGTGAGGGAGAGAGTCTTCTCCGATTTCAAATGCGAAAGGTGTAAATTCCCTGTCCCTTATGTGCATGGCTCTTACTTCGCTGATTTTTCCATTTTCATTGTTTTTTGATATTTGCAGGATAGTCTCGGCCTTATTGTTCAGTTCTGTTCCTATATGACCTCTGGTATTGTCATCGCCTTTGTTTAGATGTAACACGGTGTGGATATGCAGCTCGTAATAGCTTGACCATCTCATCAGTTCATTGATTATGTCAAGGGATTCACTGGGACTGTTTATGTCATGGATTAAATCACGGATGCCGTCAATGATTACGAGCCCGATGTTTTGCTCTTCGTGGAGTGCCCATCGTATAATATCTCTCCTTTGGTCGGGAGTGTATTCTCGCAGAACCAAGAATTGGATGTTGTCATTTTCCTGGTCAGTAGGCAATCCTGCCAGTTTGAGGATTCGATGAAGCACTTTGTGGCAATGGCACTTGCTTTGTTCTGTGTCGATGTATAGGATTCGATTCTTGCAAGATGGCAGTTCTGCTTTGTACTTTAGAATCTCCTTTCCGGAAAGAGCCGATGCGACAATGGCACTGACATTGAATGTCTTTTTGCTTTTGGGTTTACCGGTGGAAGCACTGAAATTTCCGATTGTGGCAATGGTAACACCGTCTATTTGTACGATTTCCTGTGGAAACTCATATTTTTCGGTAACACTCAGCCGTATATATTTCAATAAAGACTTATATTTGGCTTCGTCTATCCGATAATTGTTGGGTTGTATCATATCAGGTTGCATTATTTTTTTCCTCCTTTTGTTGGTTTGTTCTTACTTTTTTGTCCCAATGTGTAAGCGATGACATTGGCTTGCCTTTCTATTTCTGCATTGGAGAAACAGGGGTTGCGCTTTATCCATCGGTTCAGGTCATCCCTGAGAATGAATATGTTTTTCCCATTCGGCTTATACACGGTAAGTTCTTTCTGCATGGTTAACTTATAGACATAGCCTTTGGACACTTGTAGATAGGCGGCTACCTCGTCTATATTGAGAAACTCTTTTGCGGCATAAGCTATCTTTTCCACATTTTCAAGATGGGATAGCAGTTCGGCCAAAGAACCGAATCGTTTCAGGTAATTTTCAACATTCAGAATTTCCTGCTGAAAATTTTCCAAGGAGTTGTTTTCGAGGAATGATTTCAATCCTTCGATACGGGAGAGTAGTAAGTCTATTTCTTTTCTATTCATAATTCTTCTTTTGTTATAGCAGCAGGTTGCCCTATTGTTTGTACTTGATTTCTCATTGCCCATTCGCAAAGTTCCTTTCTGTTGAAATATACCAATTTGCCGTTTGGCTTGTAGTGTGGTATTTGCTTGAGAGAAGTGAGTTTGTAGATATAACTCTCGGACAAACCGAGATAAGCAGAAGCTTCAGCGGTAGTCAGCACTTCCTTGACTGCCCAAATACGCTCTTTCAACTGTGCAATGTAATTCTCGATGGTCTGGATTTTATCCACTTCGTTGATCTTTTGTTCTAACGACTGGAGCCGTTCAAAAGGTTTCTCCGTTGCCATCATCGAAATCATGTTCTCCATTTTGGAGAGCATCTTATTTTCATTTGTCGTTCTTCGATGTCTCATTGATTGATGCTGTTAAATTTGACAATGGGAGGTATGCCCTCCGTGAGTAATCGATTACGGAGGGCAAAGGTAGATGAGTATATTCGCTTGATTATGTTGAGATTGTTGAGTATCAACACAATTCTCAATACAACTCTCAACAATTTGTTATTCCTTTGTTATACTTCTCTGTTTTTGATTAGAGTGATATACTTGTCTATGATTGCCAAAAACTGCTTATCTATGGCGTTGGGAGTGGTGTCTTTTATCCGATTGAGGGTTGATGACATATCGTGTTGGGTCAGTAATTTCTTCCTTGAAGAACTGATGACAAGATGTTTTTGGGCAATTACCGATTGCCAGTTATAGGTTATCACATCGTGTGAAGCCAGTTTGTCCAACAATAAAACCAATTTGCTGTTGTTTCTTGAAGTCACAGTCTGCAATGTGTCTGCCGCATAACAAATGGCAACATTGTCTGCATCCAAAACTTCCTTAAACAAACAGACCTCATTGGCAAGCTGCACAATGAGGTCCAGAGTATGTCTGTCAAGTAAAGGTTTGATGTTGGTATTCTGATTGGTCTGAATAGGATTCCCCGGACTGCTGTTGTCGGACTCGGTAGTGGATTCCGACAGATCAATGGCGTAAAATTCGTTCAGAAGTTTTATGATCCCATTTTCGTCCAATAGGTCATGGTCGAAATGTTTGCGAATCAAAATTTCATGCTTCCCCAGAAGCTCTATTACCGTGTGGTAATTCTTTAGATGTTCATTCTTGCTCCAGGCATCATTCGCATCGTGAAACCGATGTGAATGGGTAAAGTCAAGCACGTATCGCCTGTAACTTTTTTGCTGTGTGGTGACTTCGTCTTTGTAAGACTTATGGGCTTGCTCAACCAACCGGAATAGCCCTTCTTTACCGGTCTGCGCAGGAGTCCATTGGAAACCTCGCATCGCTCTTTTCAAAAAGAGAGAGGTGCAAAGATAATTTCTTTGACATAAAACATTATTTTAAGTATTGTTGTTTGCCACCTTTGCGTTGATGGCGTTTTTGTTTTGAGTGCTAAGATAGTTATCTGCAATGGTTTTTAGTTGAATATCGTATGTGTCAATCAATCCTTTTTTGACTATAAAACGAAAATTACTATCCATACTTTCTCTGTTAGGTACTTTATCACGTTGCAAGCGGAAACAGTTTACGCACTTTACCCATACATCATAGGGATTGTGTTGCTTAAAGGCCAAATGTACAAAGTACATAAGTGAAGTCTGTGTTTTCATCCATACTATAGGATGTTCAAATACCGTTTCATCGAAAATACCTTTGAATGCGGCAAATGTGGTGTCGGAGGAGATATATCCACCGTCAAGTAGGGCAGAGAACATGGAATGTATCTCATCTTCGCTATTCGGACTGTAAAATACAACTTTGCTCGTATGAATAAGCCGTTCATCAGAAGTTTCTTCATTGAACGTATTTTCAATGTGTTTGAACTTATCACAGATAGCCTTTAATCTAACATCATACCTATCCAACCATCCGGCTCGCTTAATCCAACTGTAACCTGATACAAAACAAGCTTTGTGCGGAGTGTGTCCGTTTATGCTGAAACAACATTCTCCTTTTACCCACAAATCCTTCTTGTTGAATTTGTAAAATGCCTGATATACGAAAAAGGACAACTGCCGTTGCGTTTTAATCCATTCTACCGGCTTGCTGAATGTCTTTTTATTGAAAATGCCGACAAATGTTTTCAAGCCAGTGTCAGGTGCGATGTATCCGTATTTCACTAAATCTCGATACAGCACTGCTATATCTTTTTCACTCTGTGGTGTGTAGAATGTCTCTGTCTGATGCGTTGGCTCAAATTCAGTAAAGTCAACTTCCGGGTAGAGGGCTTTGGTCGTTTCGTAAAGTCCCGTATTGTATCTCGGAACACGCCAAGTGCTGAATCGCTTTCCATTTTCCCTTTTCCATTGCTTTTCAAAAAGGATGTAGGTGCTGGGAAGTTTGCAGATGGTAGATACAGCATAGGCTATCACTTTCAGTTGCAGCGGCTTCGTTTGCGGCATCGGCTGATAGTGTTCATCCAAAAGACCTGCGCGTATGGCTCTTTGTAATAATGTAGTCACCTGTTCATTGGCTAAAGGCTCAATCAAATCTTTATATTCGCCTTTCACCTCTTCTTCTTGCCTTTCGCAAAGTGACAGCAACGCTTGCATATTGTTCGCATAACAGTCAATTATCTTGACGTATGCAGAATCAATTTCCTGTCTGTGACTTTGTACATAGTTTACGACCGGGACGGTAAATTCGTTATTTGTTATAAGGTTTGCCAAAAGAGGAGAGGGAGCTTGTTCCATATATAGACAAATCTCTTTCGCCCATTTTCCGATATTCATCCACGAAGAGTCAAGTGCTTCAAATTCGATTTCATCATCCAAATCCAATTGACTTTTCATTTCACCGACAATTCGGGTAATCTTCGTTATCTTTATAACGGTTTCTTGCCTTGTCATAAACACGGGATTTAATCAATATCTGGAATCAATGATACGGCATTCTGCTTGTTTTTGTCAAGCACCTTTGCATAAATTTGTGTGGTCGCCAGTTCTTTATGCCCTAATAGTTTTGATACTGTGTAGATGTCTGCGCCCAAGTCAAGCATAAGCACAGCGAAGGTATGTCTCCCGCAGTGGAAGGTCAGATTCTTATTGATATTGGCAGCCATGCTCCAACGCTGTAATTCCAATGAAGTCCAAGCTCCGTATGTAAATCCTGTAAAGACGGGATCTTCCGGGTTGCCTCTTTCACCGAGGTATTTTTCTGCCTGTGAGGAAATGTCAAGATACTCTTGTCCGCCAGTCTTCTTTTGTTTGAAGACGATTCTCGTGTAATCTCCAAATTTTTGAACTTCGCTCCATGTGAGTTTCTGAATATCGCTTTTACGAAGTCCGGTCAGGCATGAAAAGAGGAAAGCTCTTTTTAGAATAGGATAGCGGCAAGGAGTAGCAGCCAACTGTTTTACCTCTTCCAAGGTCAGATAGTCACGCTTTACTTCTGCGGCTTTGAATCCCTCGATTCCACGCAAAGGATTTACAGGTATGATTCTTTCATCGTAAGCCTGGTTGATACAGGCGCGGAGCTTATTGAAATAAGAGACTTTTGAGTTTTGGGACAATCCTTGAAACACATCCCTACGTGGACCGGTACGCTTGTGAGTGTCTTTTTCCACATTGTTCAAAAAATCCTTGAAGCCGTTTATAAACTCCGGAGTAATATCTTTGAATGTGGTTTTCTCATCACAATAGATTTCGAGATAACGCAAGCAGCTTCTCCAGTTACCCCAGTTTCCTTCAGATTCCGGATTCTTGTGTCTTTCTTCAACCATCTTCCGATAGTATTCCAAAAAAGGAGTATCTTCTTTGAATTGGCGAGTGAAAGAATACTCTCCGTTCTGCATTTCAATGAGGCGTTTGGATTTTATAGCCTGAGCGGTTGCCAATGTCTGTCTGTTCTGCTCACGCTCCAGTGGAGTAGTGGCATCGATCAGATAAAGTTTCAAATACTCTTTCTGACGTTTACCATTTCTGTAGATGTCGAGATACAAGCTCACGTTACCGTTTGCCAACTTCTTTTCCCGTAATTTTACGGGCTCTTTCTGGATTGTTGTTTTCTTAGTCATAGCCTGTTCCTATTTTAATGAGAGATGTGATTCATTGTCTTCGGGGGACAGAATTTTGTCCCTCGTGTCCCTTATGGGGGACAATCTGGGGACAAAAATACAAAAAAAATATGAAAACAGGCAGAAAGTATGGAGAAAAAGAGAAAATACAAATTCTCATAAAATCATTGATTTATCGCATTTTACGGATTTATATTTTCTCTTTTTATGCTTTTCTTTTCTTTGTATTATTTGCCGATGCAAAAATGTTGGAATATATTCTGTAATACCATATCATTTGTCACCTCTCCCGCAATATCACTCAAATGGAAAATACATTCCCGAATATCTTGTGACACGAAATCTCCGGAAAGATTATTTACCAAGCCTTCTTGTACTCGGTGGATAGCTTCTAATGCATTGTTTAATGCTTCATAGTGGCGGACATTGGTAACAATAACGTCATTTTGAGTAATGGTAGGAAGATGTGCAGATGTTATTAGCATTTGTTGCAGTTCTTCGATATGTTCTCGTTTTTTAGCAGATATGACGATTGATTTTACGTCGTCAGGGAAATTGGTAGGGATATCATTCTGTATATTAGCCACCAGATCGACTTTATTATAAACAAGGATGAGTTGTTTGGCTCTACAGCGGGGGAGAAGTTGGCTGGATAGTTGTGTGATTTGAGTTTGGGCATTTGTAGCATCAATCATCCAAAGAACGATTTCTGCCTGGTCCAACTTTTGGAAAGTACGTTCAATACCAAGACTTTCAATTGTGTCGTTGGTTTCACGAATACCTGCCGTATCAATGAAGCGGAAAGTAATTCCACCTATATTAACCGTATCCTCTATCACATCGCGTGTTGTACCATGAATATCGCTGACTATGGCTTTTTCTTCATTTAACAAGACATTAAGTAGGGTGGATTTTCCTGCATTTGTTTCGCCAATGATAGCTACCGGAATGCCATTCTTAATTGCGTTGCCTACACTAAAAGAGTTCACTAAGCGAACAATGACTTTTTCAATGTTATCCGCTAACAGACAAAGTTCGGAGCGATCGGCAAATTCCAATTCCTCGTGATCACTAAAATCCAGTTCAAGCTCAATGAGTGAGGTGAAATGTAGTAACTGGTTGCGTAGAGTGGTAAGTTCTTTGCTGAAACCACCGCGCATTTGGCTCATGGCAAGACGATGAGTCGCTGCGGAAGATGAAGCGATAAGGTCGGCAACGGCTTCCGCTTGACTTAAATCCATTTTTCCATTAAGAAATGCACGTTGAGTGTATTCGCCCGGTTGGGCCATACGGCAACCATTCTTAATCAATAGCTGTAGCACTTTTTGTAAAATATAGGCTGAACCATGACATGTGATTTCTGTACTGTTTTCACCTGTATAGGAGTGAGGAGCACGAAACAAGCTGACAAGCACTTCATCTATAATTTCAGAACCTTCATGAATCCGTCCCAAAGTAAGCGTATAAGGTTTGCTCTCCTCCAACCTTTTATTGCTAATGGCAGGGGTAAAAATACGGGATGTGATTTCGATAGCTTCTGGTCCGGAAACTCGAATACATCCAATAGCCCCTCCCTGGGCAGTGGCTATGGCACAGATAGTATCTTGGTTCATGATTTTCAGTTTGTTTTTATTCGACAAAGATAACGGTTTATCATAAAAAAATGATGTAACTTCTTGGCTTTTATTGTAACTTTATATAAATCAATAACTTTAGATGAAGCATCTATATAGGCTGGCTATAACTTCTATTAGAAAAGTAATGATATGGATGCAAAATAAGATGATTTTAATTTTTTGTAGATAGATGGTCTGTTTAAGAAATTTAAACTTCCTGAGCAGGATGGTGCATAGTAATAGAAAAGTGTGATTAGGCATCACAGCCTATGCCTGTTGTTGCCGTAATGGAACATTTATATTATACGGAACAACAATAGGGCATAGCAAGCTGGATGTTATAAGATTATTGGAAAGCTTTAGATCGCGGTCTGAAAGAAACGTTCAAGGCTTTGCGTATAGTCTTTTAAATTCGTTCGAGTACCTTAAGAATCAGGTGATCAATAGTGTTTTTATATCCTGTATTGGCTTCTTTTATTAATCGGTTGGCAATTACCATGCAGACCGTCATGGCTTTATGTCCCATTAGGCGGCTGAGGCCTGCCAATGCGGAACTCTCCATTTCAAAATTAGTGATTTTGTAGCCATTGTATTCGAATTTTTCGATTTTCTCATTTTGATATGGATCTGCTAATGGCACACGTAGCTCACGTCCTTGTGGACCAAAGAAACCGCCGGCTGCAATGGTAACACCACGTACCATGTCATCTCCGGCTATGCGATCTATCAGCTCTGCACTTGCATCAATAACATAGGGAGCGGGAGCACACATATTGCCCGACCAGCCCATATGATTGAGGAAAGCACGTTCAAAAGGAAGGTCGCAAACAGAGTTACGTCCGGCATAGAAGTTCAGTAAGCCGTCGAAACCTATCGATTTGGCAGAACAAACGAAGGTCCCTACGGGGGTATAAGGCTGTAGGCCACCACAAGTGCCGATGCGTACCAGTTCTAATTGGCGCAGTTGTTTTTTTTCTTCCCGCGTTTGGAAATCAATATTGGCTAGCGCATCCAATTCATTCATGACAATATCAATATTGTCGCAACCAATACCGGTGGAGACAACGGTGATACGTTTGCCTTTATAAGTACCTGTAATTGTTTTGAATTCGCGACTCTCTACTTCACATTCTTTATTTTCGAAGTGGGAAGCAACCAGCGCTACCCGGCCGGGATCACCTACGAGGATTATTTTATCTGCCAGCCATTCGGGCTTTACATGCAAATGGAAAACGGAACCGTCTTCATTGATAATTAGTTCGGAAGATGCAAAATACTTTTTCATGTTACAGGATATTATGATTGTTTATAAATAGAAAACGTCGGTAACCGGTTTCTGTTCACCAGTTCCGACGTTTATATCAATCGCTTTACCGGTTATTTGCTTAATGGTTGGTTGGATATGCCTGTTGTCGGTTTGGCAATGTTTTCGCGCATCGAAGTATCGGCCTCGATGTTTTTCATGCGATAATAATCCATTATACCTAAATTACCATTACGGAATGCTTCTGCCATAGCCTTAGGAACTTCTGCTTCTGCTTCAATAACTTTGGCGCGTGCTTCCTGTGCTTTGGCTTTCATTTCCTGCTCACTGGCAACTGCCATGGCGCGACGTTCCTCAGCTTTGGCTTGAGCAATGTTCTTGTCTGCATTTGCTTGGTCTATTTGCAAAGCGGCACCAATGTTTTTGCCTATGTCAATGTCGGCAATATCGATAGATAGAATTTCAAAAGCGGTACCGGCATCCAATCCTTTGCGAAGTACCAATTTGGAAATAGAATCCGGATTTTCCAGAACAGATTTATGATTTTCGGAAGAACCGATAGATGATACGATACCTTCGCCAACACGAGCTAAAATAGTATCTTCTCCGGCACCACCCACCAATTGCCGGATATTGGCACGTACAGTTACACGAGCTTTGGCAATCAGCTGAATTCCATCTTTTGCCACAGCCGTAACAGGAGGGGTGTCAATAACTTTAGGGTTTACAGACATTTGAACAGCTTCGAACACATCACGTCCGGCAAGGTCAATGGCAGTAGCCATTTGGAAAGGCAATTCAATGTTGGCTTTGGAAGCAGATACCAAAGCATGCACCACTTTCTCAACGTGACCTCCTGCAAGGTAGTGTGCTTCTAATTCGTCACGTGTGATGTTGCTTAGACCGGCTTTATGTGCTTCAATCAAACCCGGCACAATGATGTAAGGCGGTACATTACGGATACGCATCAGAAATAGTTGGACCAGTGATATGTTTACCCCCGAAACTTTAGCGGATAACCATAGGAAAAACGGTACGTAATGGAAAAACAGTACCAGGAAAATAATACCACCTACAATAATGAAGGCAGTGAGATACATTGTGCTTGGATCCATGATTTTAGTTATTAGTGATTACTTATTATTTAATTAATTATTGGTGATTTATGATTTACTTTTTCTTCTCCACAAGTATTACTCCGTCTGTAATGCGGTTTACTATAATAGGAGTTTTCTCATTCAGAAAACCATCTGTGGATTTGACTTCTACGATATCGCCGTTTATTTCAGCATATCCGATAAGAGCAAGGCGGGTCGTTGTAACACCTGTGTCGCCTATTTTCACTTTTTCTTCGGCGCTTCGGTCTATCTTTGAAGTAATATTCTTTTTCAAGGCTATCTTGTCTAAAGTTTTGGAACGCATAAACCATATCAGCGAGCCAACACAGGCTATGGCAGATACGGCAAGTGTGATGAAGCCTGCTGTTGTTCCTATATTGGTAAATGCATAATAATTGGCATAAATGATGCAACCGCCTGCCAGAAAACCGGCGATGCTGATACCCGGTACTATGAATAATTCCACTAAGAACAGTATAACTGCTGCTACGACTAATACTATGATAATGAAGATGTCCATAGTTTTTCTATTTAATGGTTTGTTTTTCTAATTTACGCACTTGGATAACAGATTGATCTATTTCCGTGGCCAATTGTTGTACACGTTTTTCCAAGTCAAGTATAGCTGGAGCCATTTGGGTTTTTTCGTTTTGATTGGCACGAGAATATTGGGTACGTATATTTTCCAGTTTACTCTGTTGCTGATGATAGCTTTCTTTCAATTGAAGATATTTTTTGAATTGTGCTTTTGCCTGTGGAGAACGGAAATCGGTCGCATAGTGATAGATATGCTGGTCATCAATCACAAATTCGAATTCATGGTGTTTCTTTATTTCCGGCTTTTCCTGCATCACTTTTTGTAACCGGCTTTGGGCATCAGCCACTAAGTTCTCATCTGTCCATGTATCCTTAATGGAATGAAGTTGGGCAAGTTTTATCAATTTGCCTTTATCCATGTTTTCATAGTTGTATACCTGTTTGGATGATGCCGGAATGAATACATATATGCAGACTTTATCCTCCGGCTGATAACGGTCTGATGCAAACCAGCCTAAGTTATTGAATTCGTCTATAACATACATATAATCGTTGTAGGGGGAGTTGAAAGGCATGCCTACATTCTCCGGAGCCAGATAGGTGTCTGTATTCATGTTATAGCGCGTTACAAAAATATCATAGTTTCCCATAGATGCAGGACCGTCTGCGGCATAATAAATAGTGATGCCGTCTGCCAACACATAAGGATAGTTGGCATTCATTGATTCATTGATACTGCCGGGAAGCATGTTGCCTTTGCCCCATTCATCCATCATCTTGTTGCGTGATAGGATGTTGAGTGTGCTGTCTTTCTGCAACTCGCTATAATAGATTTTATTTCCCAATTCTGTTTCGTACACAGTGCCACCCTTGCCATTGGAGTTTTTAAAGTAGGTGTCATACATAAAAAGTTTGCCGGATTCAGGGCTGATTTTGTATGCTTTGAGAAAATCTTTTTTGTCTACCACAAAACTGTCAATGAAGCAGACTTCCTCTACGCCTTTTAGCATACGGAGGTTTGCTTTACTTTTTTCCAACAGTTTTTCCGCTTCGGCTGTAGGGCGTCTTCTTTTGGTCAGTTCGGCAATATATTCTTCGAAAGTGTTGACTGCATCTTCAAATCGGTAGGTGGCATTATAGGCCTGTGCCAAATAAAGCTGCCCACCGGCAGCCCGACGTTTTACGGCTGTTTCTAAATACTTGATAGCTTCCTCCGCTTCCCCTGTGTTTAAACAGCACACGCCATACCACAGATTATAACTTCCGTTGTTAGGCTGTGATTTGACGAATTTTTTAAAAGCTGGTTTGGCTTGGTCATATTGGCCTTTCTCATAGAGCGCTTTAGCTTGTGTAAGGGTTTGCGCTGAAATATTCATTCCAAAGAAACCTAATAACAAAAGCAGTATATATTTTTTCTTCATATATGAAAATCTTTTTAATGAGTTCAAAAATACAAATTTATCGGGAATAAAGCGGTTTTCTGTGATTCTATTATGTTAATTCTTCTTTAAATGATTCTTTTCAACTACTTTTGCAGCCGATTTTTAAATGATTTTTATGGCACAATTTACAGAGGAAGAAAAGACTTTGCGGCGTATTGAAAAGCGGTTCGGTAAAGGAGTGGTGGAATATGGGCTTATAGAAGAGGGCGATCGGATTCTTATCGGACTTTCCGGAGGAAAAGATTCTCTGGCGCTGGTTGAATTGTTGGCGCGTCGTTCCCGGATTTTGAAGCCGAGATTTTCTGTTATTGCTGTTCATGTGGTAATGAAGAACATTCCTTATCAAAGTGATGTGGATTATCTCAGAAATTATACGGAGTCATGTGGGATACCTTTTGTTCTGTATGAAACGGAGTTTGATGCAAGTACGGACACTCGTAAGTCACCTTGTTTTTTATGTTCTTGGAATCGGCGGAAAGCTTTGTTTACTGTGGCAAAGGAGCAAAAGTGCAACAAGATAGCCTTGGGACATCATATGGATGACATTCTGGAGACCTTGCTGATGAACATTACTTATCAGGGTACATTCAGTTCAATGCCGCCGCGATTGGTAATGAAGAAGTTTGATATGACAATCATCCGGCCCATGTGTCTTGTGCATGAGGCGGATTTAATGGAACTGGCAGAGATAAGGGCATATCGGAAACAAGTGAAGAACTGCCCTTATGAATCGCAGTCAAGCCGGAGTGCGATGAAAAGAATTTTGCACCAACTGGAAGAAATGAATCCGGAAGCCCGATATAGCTTATGGGGGAGTATGAGTAATGTGCAGGAAGAGTTGTTGCCGAGGAAATTAAAATAAGATTAAAAAAAGTTAGTAAGTAACCTCATTTAAGTAATCATTATATGAAAGCTTTTTATACTATTCTACTATTGATTGTATCCAATGTCTTTATGACATTTGCTTGGTACGGGCATTTGAAATTGCAGGAAATGAAAGTAATTTCCAATTGGCCACTTTATGCTGTAATTTTGTTTTCGTGGATGATAGCTTTGGCAGAGTATGCATTTCAGATTCCGGCAAATCGTATTGGTTTTATCGGTAATGGCGGTCCTTTTTCGTTAATGCAGTTAAAAGTTATTCAGGAAGTGGTGACACTTATTGTTTTTACGATATTTACCACTGTTCTCTTTAAAGGAGAGTCTTTGCATTGGAATCATTTTGCGGCATTTGTCTGCTTGGTATTGGCGGTGTATTTTGTCTTTTATAAATAGAGGATTGGATTAGCGGATCTCTTTCCGCTAATCCAATCCTCTATACTATTATTTTCCTGTGATATATTTGTTCATACCTTTCGTGTAGAACATTTGGAATTCCCCCTTGTCATCCGTATATATGAAACATGCGTCGAGATCGGGGTGAGCATTGGCAAAACGTTCGGCCTCTTCCAGTCCCATGACCATGAAAGCGGTAGCGTAGGCGTCGGCGCTCATGCAATCCCGGGCAATGACTGTTGCCGACAAGATGTTATGTTGTACAGGGTATCCTGTGCGTGGATCTATGGTGTGAGCGTATTTCTTTCCGTCTTTGTAGTAATAGTTCCGGTAATTGCCTGAAGTGGCGATGCCCATGTCGGTCACTTGCAATATGGTTTGTAACTCTTGATTTACGGCAAGTGAGTCATCTACCGGCTTGTTGATGCCGATGCGCCATAAACTTTTCTTCGGGTTTTCTCCGCGAACCACTACTTCACCGCCTATATCCACCATGAAGTTACCGATGCCTTTTTTTTCTAATAATTGTGCAATGACATCCACTGCGTAACCTTTGGCTACGGCGCTGCATGAAAGCATGATGCGAGGGTCTTGTTTGATAACCTTCCCTTCGGCAGATAATGAAACTTTTGAATAACCTGTAATATCTAATAGGCTGTCTATCATAGCTGAATCAGGGAATGCACCTTTCTTGAATCCGAACCCCCAAGCATTGGCCAACGGAGCTACTGTAATGTCAAAGGCCCCTCCGGTCTCTTGGGATATCTCCATGCTGCGGCGGAATACGTTAATAAAGAAAGTGTCGGGGATGATGTCTTCGTTTCGGTTGATACGCGTAATGGTGGCCGTATCGTTGAAAGGGGATAACGAACCGTCAAAACGTTTGAGCTCTGCTTCAATTTCGGACTTTAGATCGCTGTCATACTGGTAAGTTATGTTATATACTGTTCCAAAAATCAGCCCGCTGGCGGTTCGATAAGGGATGGCACGATTGTGTCGTGCGAGTATTCCGATAGTGCCTAATACAAGCAAGGCAACCCACAAAAAATTCCGTTGTACTTTCTTGTCCATAATATTTAATGCTAAGTTAATAACCCTCAAAAGGATAATCCTTCTCCGGCTTTCCTCTGTTCTCTATTGGGATTTGGGGCTTTCTATTCTTGATATCAACTGCAAAACAGGTGCTCTATCAATATCTTTGTGCCTATGATAATAAGGATGACGCCACCCCAGAGTTCTGCGCGTAATTTGCGGGCAATGCCACATCCGAAACGGATACCGAACATCAGTCCGACAAATGATAAGGCAAATGATACAAATCCTATGATGCCGATAGAAGGCAGTATGGATGAAAAACTGCGGACACCCAGAAACGCAAATGAAACACCGACTGCCAGGGCGTCGATACTGGTGGCTACCGCTAATGCCGAAACCACTTTTAGGCTGGTAGGGTCAAATTCATGTCTGCAATCTTCATCTTTGAAAGATTCCAAGACCATACGCCCTCCAAGAAAAGCCAGAATAGCAAAAGCTATCCAATGGTCTATGTTTTCAATGAGATGGCTGAAAAAGCTGGCTCCTATCCAGCCAAGTAGCGGCATGAGTGCCTGAAAAAAACCGAAAGCCAGTGCCATTATCAGCATCGGACGCATCCGAACACGTTTCAATATAATACCGCTGGCAATAGATACTGCGAAACAATCCATTGCAAGTCCTATGGCAAGCAACCAGATTTCTAATCCTGTCATTGTTTTAGAATGGTAATTTATAGATTATTGTATAAGTGACCCCTGTGGTGTTTCCGTTGTATTTGCCATAACCCGGTACGTACCATGGGTCTCCATATTCGGCAACGGAAGCACTCAGACGGAATTTGAAGCGTAATGCCCAGCCCATATACAGGCTTTTCCACACATGTGCCTGTATGCCGACACAAAATTCCGCCCATTGCATTGAACCTTTCATTCCTTTATGGTCAAAAGGCAGACTGCCTCCCCAGATACCGTCTATCAGGTTCGGATTGCCTAAGCTACCACCGTATTCAGGGTCGCTGACAGCCAATGATTCCACATCGTATTTGAAGCTGGTTGCTGCATAGCGCAGACCCACAAGTATCATGTGGCCATGTTTCTTGTTATAGAGTGCGTTATAATCCATGCCGATGCGAAAATAGGGAGCGCCGGTCTTATAATGTATTCCTTTGTCGCTCCAGGTATCTGTGTTGCCATAGCCGAATTCTACCGTTGGGAAAAAACGGTTTTTGAGGCTTACGTCAACCGCTACCTCGCTACTGAAAAAGTCACTTCCAAGCAGTTTGCCTCCGGGACCCCATAAATCTGCGCTGATGGAGATGCCGTTGTAGAGAGGGTAGTGCACCTCCTCCTTGGCATCCTTTTTTTCCGTTTTGGGCGGAGTGGTTGCCGGTGGGGCGGAGATATTACTGTTTTGTGCCTGCAATGGGAGAGACAGCAGTAAACAGAGTGCCAGACTAATAGAATAGTTTAAGATTTTCTGTACCATAAATTCCGGCTTCTTTATTTACAATGCGAATAGAATCAAGACTGTGACGGCTGTAATTGACATCTTTAATGCTCTGTTTCATTTGATAACCGCAGTCCATTGACAGGAAGTAAGGCGTATTGGTTTGATAAACAACGAGTGTATCTGTCAATGTTTTGCTGTAACGGAATACAAGTACGGTGGAGTCGGCGGTATATCTTAAAGGAAGTGAGAGGTCATGCACTTTCTTCTGGTTGTTGATGATAATGGAATCCGTACCGAAAGCGGTGACAGTCAGCGAGTCCAACGTATCATTGGAAACAACTTCTGTTTCGGGGTCTAATGTGTAGAAGTAACACTGCATCATGGCTCGTGTGGCCATTGAGCAGTCCGCTTCTTCCGAACAAGATATTACTACGCTAAGGATAGGGAAGAGAAAGGCTCCGGTTATGATGAATTTGACTAATGCTTTCATGGTTAAATCATTTTCTCGATTTGATACTTGTTACGTTCCGGCGCATTGCGGGATATCAGTTCGCCGAGGAAACCTGCCACAAACAGTTGGGTTCCGATAATCATGGATGTTAATGACAGATAGAAATAAGGGGAGTCTGTCACAAGTCGGTATGGCATGCCTTGATTCATGTAATACAGTTTGCTGGCGCCGACAATAATTACGGCAATGAATCCGATGAAAAACATCAGCGATCCCAATATGCCGAAGAAGTGCATAGGCTTGATGCCGAAGGTGGAAAGGAACCAAAGGGAAATTAAATCCAGATAACCGTTAAAGAAACGGTTCCAGCCGCCGAATTTGGTTTTGCCGAATTTTCGTGCCTGATGATGCACCACTTTCTCGCCGATCTTCTTGAAACCGGCATTTTTGGCGAGGTAGGGTATGTAACGGTGCATTTCACCGTACACTTCTATGTTTTTTATCACCTCTTTGCGGTAGGCTTTCAGGCCGCAATTAAAGTCATGCAGGTTTTTTATGCCGGAAACCTTACGTGCGGTAGCGTTGAACAGCTTGGTCGGTATGGTTTTTGACAAGGGGTCATATCTTTTCTGCTTCCAGCCGGATACCAGGTCGTAGCCTTCTTCCGTAATCATGCGGTATAGTTCCGGAATTTCGTCGGGACTGTCCTGTAAGTCTGCGTCCATTGTAATCACGACATTTCCTTGCGCTTGGTCAAAACCGCAATAGAGTGCCGGCGACTTGCCATAATTACGGCGGAATTTTATTCCCCGTACTTTGTCCGAGCCGGCTTGCAGCTGCTCTATTATCTGCCAGGAGTGGTCGGTACTTCCGTCGTTAACGAAAATAATTTCATAAGAAAAGTTATGAGCTTTCATTACCCTCTCAATCCATGCAAACAATTCCGGAAGAGACTCTTCTTCATTATATAAAGGAATGACTACTGAAATATCCATTTGCTTATTTATGATTTTAACTATGTTACACTATGCCTGGTTTATCTGAAATCTGCCGTCGCTTGTCATTCTTTCTTGCGTCTCATTACGAATAAGGCGGTGGGAAGGGCCAGCAGCGAACCACAAAACACGTTCCATGACACCAATTGCATGGTAATGTCTATGGGGGTGAGCGATTTCACATTGTCCAATGTCTCTTGAAATACATCGGTATAGGCTTCTATGCCGGGTACGCCGCTTTGTTTCAAGATATCAATTTGTGATTCGTAGGCATTGATGACAAATCCGTGGTCTATGAAACGGAAATAAATGTAATGTGCCATTGCTGTCAATAATGCGGCGAACATGTACATGAACACTGTGAATATCCATGCGTGCAGGAAACTGATGCTGCCGCCGCATGCTGTATTACGGTACATTCGTACGTAGTAATACCCCATAAACGGAACGCATATCGTAAGTCCCATAAAGAGGAAAGATAAAAACGGAGTTGTCAGGCCCAAAGGGAAAAGGATGAATTTTAAAATCCAATATCCGCCCAGATAGGTGCCGAACAACATTGCATATTGCATGTAACCTTTATTTTCTGCCATTTTT
>ENA-OPYE01000249-OPYE01000249.1-human-gut-metagenome-genome-assembly--contig:-NODE-249-length-45803-cov-8.060571_pt1 | contig 45803 bp, 39 predicted proteins | sample MGYA00241063_ERZ501442 | MGnify/ENA primary metagenome ERZ501442 (study PRJEB25962, sample SAMEA1967055) | human gut metagenome | biome: human gut; feature: human-associated habitat; material: faeces... | reverse complement strand
GAGCGTCTACATTGACACAGATTGCCATTGCAATACGTTGATTTTCCCGGACAATCCCCGCCAAATCACTTCTGCCATGCGTGCTGCAGCCTGCGGTTCTCGCACGAATCTTCCTGACGGAAATGTGCTCCGTGCGTTCCTCTACTGGAGAGGTAACGATGACCCTGACCTGTGGGATGGTATCGACCTTGACCTCTCGGTCGTCTTCTACGGTGTGGAAAAGGCAAAGTTCGTCTACTACGGGAATCCGAAAGATGAAGCGCTCGGCGCTGTCCATTCCGGCGACCGCCGCTGCAGCGGGAAGAATGGTGCCGTGGAATATGTAGACTTCGACATCAAGAAATGTCTTCAGAACGGGTTCCGTTATGCAGCCCTCACTGTGGAATCATACTCCGGGGAGAAATTCTCTGAGATGGAGAGTGCTTTCTGTGGCGTAATGGTTCGGGACGGGGAAACGGGGAAGCAGTTTGAACCTGCGACTGTCAAGGACCGCTTTGCTCTCACTACGGATTCTGACCAGCTCGTTATGGTCGTTATAGACCTCATGACCCGTGAGGTCATTACGGTGGATAAGAGCGTGGCTCAGTTCCGTTTGGCGTGCCGGAATGTTGTGACAGACTATGCACCTACAGTAGCAGCCTGCACCTACGCGATGCAGCTGAAGAGCCTGTCTATCAAGGAAATGCTCGGTATGCGCTATGCACAGTTCCTGAAAAGCGACGACTGGAAACACGCAAGTGTTATCGTATCTGATGAACCTGAAAAGTTCAAGGTGACAGATAAGGATGCTCCCGCACCGCGCATTGTTAGCCCCTATGACATTCCGGGCATTTATGACCTGATTTTTGGCAAGGAAAATCAATAAAAAAAGAAGCTGTTCTCCTGAAAACGGAGAGCAGCTTTTTCTTTGTCAGGATGATTTTGCAAGAGAAGCGTCGGCAATATCCTTTTCGATTTCATCAAACTGATACAGCAAAAAACGCTTGCAATTTCTTAATTGGATGTGTGAACTACTCGGCAATTGAATTGCCGAGCATCAAACGGAGAGGTTTGACGCTCGATTCTCCAAGAGCCTAGTCCTTTGGGAATAAAGCCGCAACACGTCCAAGGCGTGCAGCAGAAATATCTCCTCCGGCTATCCGCATATACTAACCGTCTTTTGGTCACCTTTTTGTCTTTAACCATGTCGAGATAATCTTTGGCTGGAGACGCATCCGGGTGAATCCTCCCACGACTAAAGTCGCGGACTTCTCGCTCCTTTTATGGGTGGCGGCGTTCTAACGAAAGATACGGTAATCCCTCAGCTCAGGCATCCAGACGGAAGCCATCACCGCAAGAAAACTAATAACTCAGTTAGCATCTGTACATCTTTTTCTCTGCAACCATCATTTCCCTCCGACTTTTTATGAGAAAATTATACCATATATTTATGAATTGACTATGACAAAAGGTGGTAAAGCCATCAAATATATGGTAAAAAACGCGAAGGCAAGAAAAAATTTGAAAAAAAGTGAAAAAAATGCGAAAAAAACATGATGTTTGTGCTTGCGTGGGTGTGCGAGTCGCAGATAATAAAATCAGTGGCTCAGAGCAGTAAACCCCAGAGCTCCCTGATAAGGGCGAACTCATGGTGCATATCTGCGTCATCAAGTCATCACATGGTAGACTGACGGGCCTTGCGGTGTTGCAAGAATGGTCAGGCGAGGGAAGCGATGAATCCCTCATTGCTGCCAAGTACATCGTGTTTTGATGCAGTCAGCGTCGAGAGGACGCGGATATGCAGGGCTTGACTTTTGACCTGGCGTATGCAGGAACGGCAGGAGTCAAAGGAGAAAGCTTAGTTCGAATCCACTATTTGAAAGGAGATTACCCCAATGAAATGTTACAAGCGCGTTGCAAGCGCTGTGATGGGTATTGCAATGGCCGCCAGCTGCATGGCTCCTATCACCGCTTACGCAATGGAAGACACCAAACAGCCCGTTGACAATACTGCTATTGCCAACCATCCCAACAACGAGACCATGCTGCACAGCACTCCCGTTTACCGCATCGGTGCAAAGTCTTTCTACAAGGTCAATGACGACGGCTCTGTTGTCTACGCTGACCAGGATGCCGAAGGTTACACTGCTGTTCCCGCTGCCTACATTGTAGGCAGCCCGTACAACGATGGCAACGAGTACGGCGTTTACACCACCACGAAGGCTGATGGCACCTTCCAGATGCACTACGTCAAGATTTCTGACTGCCAGCAGACTCAGGGTGGCGTGAACTGGAACCACGGCACTGCTGATGAAGCTAAGGTTTCTGACGATACCAAGGCTGAGGGCACCGACACCGCCACCAACGAAGACCCGACGATGTCCACCCAGTTCTACATCTACCTGGACAACGACACCGAGATTCCTCTCGAGACTCCTCCGACCGAGGAAGAGCACAAGGGCGTTTCTACCGATGACGGCCGCGTTGAGTACGATATCACCGTTGCTACCGTGAACCATGTCAACATGAAGGCTACTGTTCCTCTGTACGTCTGCATGTACGGTTTCCGTTCCACCGGCAACGTTGTTACCCCGACCAAGGATGCTTACCAGCTGCGTAACTACTCCACCATCGACAAGAACAGCCGCACCTACATTGCCGATATCGTGAAGGTTACCCATTACAGCCGCATCTACGATGCCGACCACTCCAACGACGAGCTGTTCTCCATCGCTTACGATGCCACCAGCAAGACCTACACCTACTGGTACAGCGACCCCGCCACCACTCCGGGTTGGCAGCAGCCTGCTATCTACAAGACCCTGGCTGATGAGCATATCAACGCTTCCGGTGAGTGCTACGTCATCTACATCGATGGCGAGTGGGACTTCAAGGCCGCTGGTACTCTGACCGGTGACGAGCTGCGCCAGACTGTGAAGGCTATCGACCAGAACCATCAGCTGTCTCAGGACTTCATCATCGAAGATGACGGTACTCAGTGCAACTTCGGCAAGGCTTTCGCCGTTGGCGACAGCAAGACCGACAACTCCAAGCGTGAAGGTCTGGCCATCAAGGTTTCTGAGCTGCAGGCTGAGCCCGCAACCTGGCGTGTTGTGCCTATGAGCACCTCCGCTCTCAAGCGCGGCGAAATCGCTATGAGCATTGCTCCTGATAAAGCAATGTACAACGCTTCTGCCATCGACCTGGCCACCTGCTCTGCTCCTCTGGATATCACCGAGAACGGCTGGTTCATCGCTGGTGCTGAAAAGTCCAAGGTTGCTCAGGATGGCGCTGGCACCGACGCTGTCTCTCATGACGATGCTCCGGCTCTGCCGCTGATTACCACCGCCAAGATTGCTGGTTCCAACGTCAACGACGCTGGTTGCACTCCTGTCGTTCGTGTTACCTACAGCATCATCCCGATGTTTGAGACTGGTGATACTCAGACTGCTACCGCAGGCAGCGTCTCCAGCAACCGCTGATAGAGTCTCCGGACCTAATATAAAGCAAGCCCAAATGTAAGGGTTGGCTGTCGAGTGACCTGCCGCTCGGCGGCCAACTTTTGTTAATAACAGCTCAGTCAAGTAATTGACGGAAAGGAATTGAATATCATGGCAACTACAATGACGACCCCTGAAAAAAATTCGAAGAAGAGTGGTAACAAGCTCCTGCATCGGACCGTTACGATTTGTGTGATTCTCCTGCTTCTCCTGTGCGTGGGTCTGTTCTTCTGGCACAATAAAAATGCTACTGCTTCCGACAACCGCCTGGAAGATTCGGTCGCTGCACAGCTTGGCCAGCTCGAAGGCAAGAGCGAGGCAGAGATTCAGGAAGAGCTGAACCGCGTCGTGGAAGAGGGTACAATGGCCATCTCCATCAACGTCAATCCGGTGTTTGATTCCGGCGATTCTGAGGGCACTCTCGAAATCGAGAACGCTCCCGGTAATAAATACGCTCAGGTTGTGAGCATTACCCTGGATGATAGCGGCAAGGAAATCTACAACAGTGGACTTATCCAGCCCAATTATCACATTCAGACAGATAAGTTGTCAGAGGCTCTGGCTGCTGGTTCTTACGACTGCACCGCAACCTTTACGGCTTATGATACCTCTGATGCCGAGAATCCTGTCGAGGTTGGCACTGCTGCTGCCAAGATTACGATTTCTGTGCTGTCTTAACGATTCGCCCCGGTGCAGACTTCGGTTTGCTCCGGGGCTTTTTTGGAACTTGTGATGCTGCAAAGGAGGCATTTTCGTGAAACAGTTTGCGAAAGTTCTCGCGTCTTTTTCGCTGGCCGCAACGATGTGTTTGGGCGTTGGCTTTGCAGCCGATTCTCCGCATCCTGGTGAGCATGGCACGGTTGACAAGGCTATGGTCTCTGAAGAAACCGATAAGGCTTACGATGAGAAGCCGAATATGGGTACAAAATTCAATTTGTATCTTGCGCCTGACATCCCCGAAACGGTTCCTCCTATTAAAAAGGATGTTCCTAAGATGGGCGATACCGGCATTCCTCAGGAATCCCTGCTCCAGGCCCTGCTGGTAGCGGGTGGCTGCTATCTTGTGAGCGATGGCGTGGCTGTCGCTTGCAAGGGTGGACGCCGTAAACCTAAGAAGACTGCGGAACTGAAAAACGCATAAGAAGAGCCCCGGTGCTGAAATGCATCGGGGCTTTTCTTTATATTAGGAGGCTTATTACCAGTTTACCGGGAATTCATAAATGTCAAAGCTATCTGCGCTCTTGTCAATTTCATTTTTCTTGAACGCATCGATACTATCGTATACCGTCATCGTGATGCTGTTGGCGTGACCATCTACATCAACCGAGCCGTCGCTGTCGATAATGACGTTCTTAATCCAGAATCCAAGAACTGCTGTTCCGGTTTCTTCGGTTTTGTCATCGATGTATTCGACTTCGTAGGGGATGAACAAGTCGTTGTATTCGCTAGAGAAGTTGCGTTCACCGTCTCCGCCTCTCCAGGAAATCATGTATCCGACATCTGCCCAACGCGGCTCACCAACATTTTCTCTCGAAAAGCCAATTTCGTTGTGGTCTGCATCAAACACCGATTCTTTGTGAACGTTGTAGTCAGAACCGGCACTGTCTTCCAATCTGGCAACGGCAATCGGCTTGACGGCATCCAGAACGTCCTGAGTCACTTCGTCCACAGAGCGAATATATTTGGGTGCTCCCTTAACGGGAATCTCAATCGTGTCGCGGGTGAGTGCATATTTTTTAGCAAAATCTTGTGGAGCTTTTGGTTTTACATGTAAGGCGATGGTGTCGTCTTCGCTGTATTCCTTGTACGTGTCGAAATCATCCACATAATATTGTAGATTTTTAAGCGGACTATCTTCGGGGGCATCATTTATGAGGTTGAGTCTCAATTCAGGGATTGTCCCGATGATTTCAAACGAAACTTTGCCTTCTTCAGGATTTTCGCTAAAAATTGTTGTGAATATCGAATCATCGAACGGGTCTACCATTTCAGGCTCCTGCAAGCCGGATACTGTGATTTCCTTGCTTGCCGCTTTTGCAGTGACTTTGTATTCTTTCTGGAAATAATCGGAAATCTCAACGCTCAAAGTAACAGTATCGCCGTTTGACAGGTTCTCGGATGGCGTGACCTCGTAGTTCACTTCGCCCATCATGGCCGTTTCCGTGCGAGCTTCATCCATATCCGTCTGAGTTTTGCCTTTGTCGAAAACATCGGTTCCGATTTTGTTATAGTCAACATTGACAGTTGCTGTTGCTTGACCATTTATCCCGTCGAACGTGACATCCGCGTATTGCAGAAAATCAACGTTCTTGGAACATCCTGTGAGTGACAGTGCGAGCCCAGCGGTTGCCGCTGTAATCAAAAGTAAACGCCTTAACTCCTTCATTTCAAACACTCCTTTTTGTTGGATTTCTGTTGGCGTTGTGTTGTTGTAATTATATCATGACACGTATTCGAGGTCAACATATACGCGATAGATACAACGAATATGAGAAATATTAGGAATTTAGAAAGAGTATATTACAGTTAAGAATTTGTATGCTGCTAGGTTGTTAGTTGCCGGAATGTGCGAATCTCATACAATTAAGAATAGACAATATCGTAATTTGCGCCACTGTGGGGTGTATCAATGGATAGTGATAACAAAACAAAACTGACTTGGGTCGGGGTTCTCCGACTGGTTGTTGGGGGTATCTTCCGGCTTATCAGCATCGTTGCACTTCTAGCTGTGCTTGGAATCAGCTATCTGTTGTTTCAAAATGCAAAGCAAACCAAGGAAACGCAGGACCTCAATGTTCAGCTGGTTGAGATGCGTCAGGAAGCAGAAACCGAAGAAGATAACACGGATTGGTCTAAGGGAATGCTGGATATCAATTCCGACTATAAAGGTTGGCTTACGATTTACGGAACACAAATCTCCGAACCAGTCGTGCAGGGTGAAACAAACGAAACCTATCTACGCACCAACATCAATAAGGAACACGCTGAGGCCGGAACGCTGTTTCTCGATGAAACCACCGATTTGACTCAGGATGGCAACCTTATCATCTATGGTCACAAAATGAACGATGGGACTATGTTCGGGACTCTGGACAAATTCGAGGATGAAGAGTTCTTTGATAATAACGGAACGGTTTGCTGGGAAAGCGAGAAGGGCAAAGAGTACTATCAGATTTTTGCACTCTTGGTTTTACCCGGATACAGTACGGACCCCAACTTTATCGACCTTCAAGCCTGGAACAACGTTCTGGACGAAGAGCAAACTGCCGACATGCTCAACACGATTGCAGACCGAGCTTCTATCTTTAGAGGGGAATCCTTTAATCTTGAAAAGGACAAGTACATCTTCCTGGTGACTTGTGATTACAGCATCAACAACGGCCGCCTTGTTCTGGTGGGTAGACGGTTAAGTAAGAAGAGTGAGACGGAAGACACCACAGAGGAAAGTACAATTGATACAGAAGAAGCTGTATCGGAAGAGGAGAGTAATGAAAATGCTGAATCTGCTGCGCAATAAGTCTCAGCTGTACCTGTTTGCACCTGAACCTTTATCCGTAACGGTCCTTTCGAGACAGGATGCGGAAGAACAGGCTCCGACATTTGGTTCCAATGATTTTGTTGTGAGCATCGGAAATCCCGAACAGACCGAGCTTCATTTCCCGTGCCCGTCTCTTCATCTACATTTCTTCGATAAAGAAGATGACAGGTGCATCACAGAAGAACAGGCAGATGCTCTCGCAGCGTTTGTCCGAAAAGAAATCGGACTCGGCCGCCATCATTTTATTGTCCATTGCAACCAGGGAATATCTCGAAGTGCGGGCGCTGCTGCTGCGTTTCTGCGTGCATTTGGATTCGATGAAGGAATTATTCTGGATGATGGCCGATATTGTATCAATGGCTGGTGCTATCTCCACGTGTGCCGCGCATTTGGCTTGAAGGTCTCCGAGGAAGAGGCGACTGCTGCAAGGCTCCGGAGCAGACGGGCATATCTGCTGACCTGGTCTGTTGTTGGAGATGACGAGGAAACGGATAATTCTGAAAGTGCAATGGTAGATGTGGATTTGATTTGAAAGGCGAGAAGAAAAAATGCGACTCGAAAAGATGCTACTGGAATACGATTGCTTTCCGATTCTGGCTATATATGTCGAAAATGGCAAGCGCTATTTTTGCAATGGTACTGAACTCCGGACATATGAGCGCATTGTTGCGTACCCGGCTACGGCGTCTCAGTTAATTCGGGTTCTCACCAATGAAGCTACACTTGCCGGAGTATTCGGAAACGCGGAGACTGTGTGGGTAGCAACTCAAGAACCTGGTTCCGATGACTTCAAAATCGAAAAGAAATCTGCAGCAGACTTGGACAAATACGACAAGCTGCCAGAAGGGGTGTATGCGTCGTCTCACCCTGAACGATTAGCGAAATATGTAGAGTTCTTAACAAGCGTTGATGCAGAAAAATAAAGAACGGCACGAAAGCTAAAACCGAAACTGCTGTACCTGAAAAAGCAGCGGGGCAATAGCTAACGTGCCGTTATTTTGTGTGATGATTGTCAAATGTGTAATTTTTCTTTGAGCCCTTCCTGAAGTACCTGTGAAAGGTTGATGTTCTCTTTTTCGGCAAGCTCATTCAGCCAGAAGGGGATTGCAATGCTCTTCTGAACCATACGCTGCTGGTCCTCAAGAGACACATCAACGAGTGTGACGATTTGTCCGGATTTAGCAACGATTCCGTTGGTGGAAAATGGCTTTGGTATTGACTTTTCTGCGTTTTCTTCGGAAAAAGCCCACATGCAAATGGCGTTCTTTGCGGCGCTAATGGCGTCAGATTGCTGCTCACCTTTAGCAGTCAGATTGAAGTCTGGAATGTATGCTGTGTATCCTTCTTTAGTGGAAGTCAACACGATGGGATAGGTTGTTTTCATAAGATTTGCGTTCCTCTTCGTGATGTGTTGCTTCTAATGTACCATATATTTTGCTTTTCTGAAAGTCCAATTTCATTTATCTTGTTTACTTGTCAGCAAATACAGTGCATAATGTAAACAGAGAGGGGAGAGCCGCCGTGAGAATAGGTAAGAACATCCGACACTTTCGTCTGCAAAAAGGTTTGTCTCAGCAATGGCTGGCAGATGCCCTCGGCGTGAGCAAAATGAGCATTTCATATTTTGAGAATGATAAACGCCGCCCGGATATTGAGACTGTCAAGCGCATTTGCTCTGCGCTGGATGTACCTTTGGGGAAGTTTATGGCATTCAGCGACGGTGTTACCCTCTCTGACGGCTCTTTTCACAAATCGGATGAATTGTCAGCAACTCAGAAAAGTGCCATCTCTGCACAGATTCGCTATTCGGCGCAGCGATACTATGATGCGTGTGCTTGCGCAAATGTGGATTGTAGTGAGAGTGCATTGCCAAAGGATAAAATTCTGATGTCTGATAGTGCGGCAGATGCAACTACCTATATGCGTAAGGCGTTGGGCCTTCCTGCGAGTGGTCCTGTTGGTAATCTCATTCAGGTTCTCGAAAATAAAGGCATCTGTATTACCACGGTGAAACAAGATAGTTCCGAAGTATCTACCAAAGGCTTTTCTGGGTATCATGCCGTATCGAATAAAGGTTTCGCTGTCATCGCTTTCAGTACAGAACTGACTTACGGCTGCCAGCGCTTGACCATTGCAAAAGAACTGGCATACTTGCTCTTTTCTGACGTAAGTGAGCGGCAAATCAGCAACGCAGCAAGACATTTCCTGCTTCCCGGCCCTGACCTGGTACGAGGAATTGGAGAGAAACGGCCGAATATCAGCCCGAAAGAAATAGGGCTCGTGGGAGAGGAATATGGTGTGTCCGGGCAGTGTGTGGTGCTGCGAGCAAAGGAAGAAGGCATCATCACCCGCGAGACCTACAGCCATATCCAGAGTGGGAAGCTATATCCGCCAGACGTATATAAGAAGGATGAAATGCCTGTGAGAATACTGCAACTGGTGTGCAGGGCATATACCGACAATCTCATTGGTATCTCTAAAGCTGCTGAGCTGCTTAACACTGATGTGAGTCATGCGCTAGAATTGTGTGAAGGAAAAGAGAATAGGTAAGGCGTAAACAAAGAAAAAGGGGGCACGACTCCCTTTTTTATTTTAGTGAAATCCTTCTGACATGGGTGTGCTGCATTTGCTCAAATTTCCGAATATCACATCAAGGATTCAGTCAAAAGCATTAAATTGATAGCATAAAAGCAAAAACATTGATAAATTCGATTGAATTTCTTTAATTCGCAGGGTATACTATTAGAAGGAGGGGAGTGGTATTGTGCTGATTGAGTTTACTGTGAAAAATTATCGGTCTTTTCGAGACGAAGCGACTCTTTCGATGGAAGCTACGGGAGCAAGTACGTTGAAAAGTGTGCTTATCCCATATGGCGGGATGCGAATTCTGCCGGGTGCTGCCATATACGGAAAGAACGGTGGCGGTAAGAGCAATGTTATCCGAGCTTTTTGGCTTGCGGTTCAATTCATCAGAAACGCACAAAAGACACAGCATGAGAAAGCAGCTATCCCCGTTGTTCCGTTTGCATTGAATGACTACTCGGCATCTGAGCCGACAGAGTTTTCGTTTGTATATACCTTGGATGGAATCAGGTATTGGTATGCCTTTTCTGCCACAAAAGAAAAGATATATGCTGAGTCGTTGTATCATGCACCGAAAGGGCAGAAGGCACTGGTTTTTGCTAGAGAAGGACAGGAATTCTCCTTTACCGAAGAGAAAGCACGCAGAAAGCTGATTAGTCAGGTTGTTGCCGAAAACCAACTGTTCTTTTCTGTAGCATGTACCATGAATGACGTTGCCTGCTCCAAAGCTATGACTTGGTTCCGGGAGAAAATCTATTTTTCAAGAGACTATTCGGATGTTCCCCGGCAGCTGCTCGAATACTCGAACGACTCTAATATGCTGAAAGCGATTTCCGATTATGCAAAGGCTGCAGATGTTGGTATCGAAGATATGAAATTCGAAATCAATGGTAAAGAAATTAACGAAGAAGCTGATTTGCCTGCAAACATTCCCGAAGAGGTTAAAGCTGCACTTGTACAGTTCATGCATGTGCTTTCGGAAACCTCTAACAATTCGGAAACTCACCTCAAGATGGGGCAGATTAACGCAACATCCATGCATCAAGGCCAAAACAAGGACGGAACAAGCCATATGTTTTCGATGGAGCTGGCAGACGAGTCTGATGGCACAAGAAAACTGATGGCTATTGCTCCCGCGATTGAGTCTGTATTGTTAAAGGGTGGCCTTTTGCTGGTAGATGAAATCGAAAAAGAACTGCATCCTGCTCTGGTAGAGTTTATTGTTGCCAAATTCCAGAGCAAAAAGACAAACCCGAATGGAGCACAAATTGTCTTTACGACACACAACACCGACCTGTTGAGCATGGAGCTGCTGCGTAAAGACCAACTCTACTTTGTTGATAAGAACAAAGATGATGGGGTTTCGGAATTGTACAGCATCAGTGACTTCTCAACACGAACGACAGAGAACATTCGCAAAGGATACCTTCTCGGTAAATATGGAGCAACTCCCAATGTTGAAATTGAGGAGGTTGAATAATGGCTCGCAAGCTGAAGAAATCCAAGGTCAGTCTAATGAGTGTGACGATTCGTCCGGGCTTTGCGACGATTCCGTTTGCGTGAACTACTCGGCAATTGAATTGCCGAGGATTCCCGCGCCGTTATCCTAAAAATGTCAGATTACTTCTCATGGCTTTCCCGGGCTCCGAAAATGTCGTTCCCATCGAGATAAATGAAAGGCTTTTCATGCTCGTTGAATCCGTTGATGGCAACGAAACCGAGTTGCTTAACTTTGAGTTCTTTGATAGCCTCTACTTGCTGGGCCTCGTGATGAATCTCATCCAGAGTCATGGGCTGGGCATAGTACTTTGCTTCGAAAATCTCATAGCCATCAGCAAACTCTAAAGCAACATCGAATTCACCGTTCGTGCGGTGGACTGGGTCATCGTAATAGTAGCTGCCAATGTTGCGTACACCTTTCAACTTTCCAGAACGGACCTGCAAGCTGAAATAGTCACGGCAGATACCTTCAAAACGTCGGGAGATAAAGTCTGTCAGAACGGGACTGATGTACTCGTCATAGAATGCCTTGGCTCCTAGCACTTGGAGTGCGCTACTGTTCTTATATACAAAGGTGAAGTAGAATTTCAGAAGATTGTCGTTGATTTCAAAAGCAGACTTTTTATTGTCGTTCAGCCTGTTAATGGGATTATTTCGGGAAAGAATCTCTAAGTCAAGCAGGGGCTTGATTTGCTTTGCGAGGTTGCCGGTCTTCCTCGCATCCAGTTTATCTTCGATTTCGGTATAGCGCTTCTTCCCATTTCCAATGACAGAAAAGATACGTTCTGCATTGATGCTTACCGAGTAGTCCGAAAGCAGCAGCTGGCTGGCATACAGATACACTGCGCTCGTAGGATTGAGAACGGTGTTGATAATATTTTCTCGGAGAGTGGCTTCAGGGTTTAGTGCTTGATTAACAAATGGGGAACCGCCAAAAACGGCATAATGGCCAACTTTGTCGTAGGGTGTTTTGTCAGGATAGAACTTGGCAGCATCCAGATAACTCAACTCATTTAACTTGATTGTGACAGCAAACCGACCGTATAGAGCATTCTTCTCCTGCAATGTATCCTTCATAATACCGATGTGAGAACCGGAAAGAATGAGTTCGATGTTAGAGAGTCGGTTGTCGATGATGCTCTGGAAGATGGAATCAACCGCAGCGGAGTCCGTCATGGATTTGAGATAGGGGTACTCATCGATGACGACAACAATCTTTTGGGGCAGCGCATTGAGATAAGTGAATACATCCTGCAGCGTGCTAAAGCTCAGAGGCACAGGCAGAACTTTGGCACGGACAAGCTCCTGCACAAAGCCATTGATATTGTCCTGCATTATGCTTTTCAAGCACTCAAAGTACACCTTCTGATACTGGCAGCTCTCAAGTGCTTTTCGAATGAGAGTAGTCTTTCCAACGCGGCGCTTGCCGTAAACCATAATGGCCTTTCCGATATAATCTTCCTGCAAAAGAGCCAGCTCTTTCTCGCGGCCAATAAACATAGCACACCTCCAATAACACTGAATCGGATTTCACTGAATTTATTTTCAGCATTATTTTACCATACAGACGCACGAAAATCAAATGTTAATCTAGCTGAAACGAGCAGAGAAAAAGAGCATGCTCATCTTTGACAATGAACCTGCTCTGAAAAGTATCAATAGCCTACCGAGCGACGCCAACATATGACGCTTGCCTCGAATATAGCACTTCGAAAGGACTTACTTTTGGTATAATTCTAGTGTATGATTCGTGCAAAGCAAAGGCAATACTGTTTTTGAAAAAAAAGAAGCTCGAATTTCTTTGCTAAAATTATGTCTTTATGTTGTTTATACATTACGGTTGGTTGAAAACTCTACAAATATATGGTACTATATTTATAGCAAATATAGACAGGATGAATAACAATGAATGCACATTATCCAAGTGATTATCCAGATGGGTTTGAGGAAAAACTAATTGCTGCTGGTGCTAAAACGCAAACAATCACTCCCGTATACAGAATACTATATGATGGTAAGCTGAACGCCTTCAACTTTGAGTCAACGTATATTAACTATAGGAGAAGACACAAAACACTTACTAAAAGGAAGTTACAGCACTTGGGGACATATTCGACTTCCTGCTTTGCGGAACTCGATGACGTTGCATATACAATTCAATATTCAATGAAAAATCCGCCATTTGCGAAAATCTGTAAAGGCGTAATTACACAAACTTCAGGTTACAGTCAAAGGACGGTGGATAGAGAGCCAGAAACAGAAAGCTCACATGTTGATTGGTGGATTTATTCTGATATTGACGTTAATTCTGAAGTTCTCACTAATTTTTCTATCTGTTCTTTCGAGAAAGAAGGCGAGAAAGTATGAGTTACAAAGGAGAACTGTTGTTCGAAGGGACAAAGTTCAAGTCTTATTTTAAGCAAGACTTAATAATTGAACAGACTTTTCTGGAATATGATGAGATTCCATTGCTGTGTGCGTGCCTGGACGAGGAAGGAAATCGCTACTTTTGTAATTGTACCGAATTTCGCACATATGAGAAATGGGCTATATATCCGGTAAGTATTCTTCAACTTTTGAAGATGGTAAAAAATGAAGTTACTCCGGCTGATACTTTTGATGCTTCCACAGTTGTATATGTCTTTACAATCGATTGGGAAAACAAGAGTGAAAAGTTCGAAAAAAAGACAGTATCTGAGTTAACGAAATATGACAGATTGCCAGACAATATATATTTGACTTCGCATCCAAATCGACTCGAAAAATATGCAGATAGCCTTCAAACTGTTTACAAAGCCCAAACTGCGTTGTGCTGCAGTAAGCGTTACGTTGCCTGCTGTGTCCGAAGCGTTGACGTGACCAATGAACTCCTTAGTAGCCTTATATTGTCAAAGGCGAACTATCCGGTACGATTGAACGTAGAGATTAGTATTGGCAAAAACCATAGAGATATTCAACTGCAAGAAACAAACAACATCGACATTATACACATGACAAAATCGGATTATGCATGTGTTAGCGTATGAGGACGCGTAATTATATGGAACTCACCAAATTGGCTTTAATAAAAACTGTGATGCCATGTGTTAAATTGGAAATCGCAGAGCAAGCTTTACAAAATGAAAGCAATCCACGTGAACAACTTCATCAAAAAATCAATATACAGGGTGGCGTTGAAGACGAAGAGGAACCGTCAACCGTAAAAGTTAGAATTAAAATTTCTGTCTCTACAGACTCTGGGAATGTTGCTTTTGAAGTGTGCAGAGAAAGCACATTCCAAAATGAGTCTGGCGAAAAATGGAAAAATCGCGAAGATGCTATGCAAGATGTCAAAAACACTGCTATCCCATTGGCATATGAAGATATGCAGCGATTTGTTGAAGAATTGTCCAAAAGTGCCGGGATTTCTCCGTTTCCAATCCCGGGCTATGATACTATCCAAAAGGATGAGAGTGAGTAAAACGGGCTTTGACTGATGTTCACGCCGCGTAAGCTCAGAACGTGTAAAGCAATCCAAGAAAGTTATATCTCAAATATCGCAATAGCGTATAGGCTATACCGGTCTGTACGCTTTCTTTTTTGCATGAAGAACCGTCCCTCTATGAACCTTTGGTATTATATCGGACGTTGTTTTATTTCGTCATAATCAATAAAAGTATTTGTTGCTTTTTGTTAATCATGAAATTGACAATTCAAAACACTGTCGGTAAAATAAAGGTATTCGATAGACCGCATTAACAATCTGTGAACTTTTTGGGGTTCGTATTGTGTGATTACCACATAGATGGTATTATGCAATTGTACAGAAGGATAGGCGGCAAAAGAGTCCACAGCCTCGTCGATGACGAAATACAAAGCTGCGTAGGGCTGACGTCGAACCTATTAGTTGAATGTGGCCCCGGCACTAGACGCCGGGATATAAAGGAGAAACTGAATATGAAACGTAAGACTATCATTTTAGCAGTGGTAGCAGCCGCTGCGATGGCGATTACCCTGGTAGGGTGTGGCGTGAAAATCACGAACATCGCGGTTCCTGACGCAGTTACTGTCGAGAAAGGCGAGGCGGTGGTTTTGCCGGTCGCTTTCGGCACCGACGATGCTCCGGCCGTGACTCCTGAGACTGCTGCAACCGGTGAAAGTGCTGAAACTGACGAAAAGCTCGCTAAAGCAGCAAGTAAACTGACGGTCGAATGGACCTCCTCCGATGAGAGTGTTGCAACGGTTGATGAGACCGGTACTGTTACTGCAGTGGCGGCCGGTGAGGCGAACGTTACGGCTTCCGTAAAGGACGCCGACATCGCCGCGAGCACTCACATCAAAGTTGTCGTCACTCCCACCGGTGTCGTGGCACCTGAGTCTATTGACCTCGTCACCAATGGCGAGAACACCAAGGACTTGGACGCTAAGCTGGTTCCCGCAGACGCAACTGATGTCAAGCTCGCATACGAGTCCAGTGACGAATCTGTTGCTACCGTTGATGAAACCGGTAAGGTGACTGCGGTGGCCAACGGCGAATGCACCATCACGACCTATGTCGTTGCGGATGCCAAAGACGCTGATGCCTCGGAACTGAGTGCTGTCGTGGTTGAAGCAGCAGATTCTGAAGAAGTTGACGACAGCGTGGCCACAATGCCCGAAGACCTGGCAGCAATGGATTCCGCGTTCGGCGTTGTTCCTGAGGACCTGAAAGCCGAGACCAAAGTTACAGTTACCACGAACGTGGAGAGTGTTACTCTCGATAAGACAGAGGGTGTCCTCACGGTAGGTAATACTGTGACTGTTACCGCAACTGTCACTCCCGATACGGCAACCAATGCCTCTGTGACTTGGACCTCCAGCGATGAGGCAATTGCAACTGTTGACTCCGAAGGTAAGATTACGGCCGTTGCTCCAGGCACTGCCACAATCACTGCAACAAGTGATAGCAATCCCGATGCAAATGCAGCGTATGCAGTAACTGTGCAGGCTAAAAAGGTAGTCACTTCCACGAGCACTAAGACCTCCAGTAAGAGCAATTCTGGAAACACTGGTAGGAGTTCGAACAGTGGAGCAGCGGCTGCCGCTCCGAGTAATCCTGCTCCCGTACCGGACCCGGCACCTGTCCAGCCGAGCGAACCTGCACCTGCACCTGACCCTCAGCCTGACCCAGCTCCTGCAGAGCCTCAGCCTGACAATCGAGATTACACGGATGGCAGTGGCGCAAATGGCGGTAAGGTAATCGAAGGTCGTGCTGACAATAGTTGTCATCCGGAAGAACACGCAGTTGGTTGGTGCTAATAGTACCAAAATTCTGTAATTGGTAATATAGAAACTCGTAGTATAGAAGCAACAAGTCTTCTTGCTACGAGTTTTCTTTTTTAAAGAATAACATCTGTGTATTATAACACCTTTGCCAAAATGTGCGATACCATTAAAATTAAAGGCGAAGAAGGTGAATCGATGAAACCCATAAAACTAAAAGAACTTATTGCAACGGCTAAAGACCCTGCTACGCAGCAAATTGCCATTGCGGAGAACTATACGTTATATGTTGTCCCACTGTTTGAAGGCTTAGTGAAAGATGTAGATAAAGCGCTTGCAGAACGCATCTTGTCGGATTGGCGTGTGGAAACAGATAGTACACGCTTCATCGCGTTAGTGATTTAGTCTCTCAAAACCTGCAAGTATGTAGAAGTCTTGAGATAGCACGTATAGGGTAATCCCAAGTCCCTGCCTTGCGATGATGTAAATACACCAAGAAATGCAATATGGACAGGTCGTTGTGTTGCTTGTAGTAATGTTTGCGTTTCGGTTGCAAAATGGCTCCAAACAGTCAAAGACATTGTAAGCCCCATAATAGTTTTCTTCGTTACTGCATCCTTTACGATTAGTACCTTGATGTCAACCCCGTTGTAAGGATTCTTGGCGTTAACAATCTTGCAAAGCACTTTGCCATAATAAATGCTAATTTCTTGGGGTCTATCATTTGTTGCTAACCGCACTGGCAAGTCTTCAATACGGCACTGAGGGAGACGCCTGCGGGCCTCTTGCTGCTGATGCACAACAGGAGCATTGCTTCTGTTTGCATTGCGGTTTGCCGCCCTTGCATTGGCAGCTTGCTGATTGCCATTAAATGTGGCACGTAAGAGCGAGTCAAGCTGAGAAAGAGCTTGCTCCTCACTATCGCCGTTAATTTCAGTAACGCTCTTCACAACTCTCTCATCCAATGCGTACCAACAGCCATCGGCGTGCTCCTCATGTGGGTGCCCACGATAATAGAGTTGCCCGTTCGTATGAACTACTGTTAGTGGGACAGCCTGGCAGCCAGGGCAGAACAAGTGCCCCTTGTAGACCTTTTCATAAATGGCGGGGTCGTGATTGTACTCACTACGCATCTGCATGATAGAAATCATGCTGCCCGTGGTGACGCAGAACGCCTCTGTGTACTTTGCCATAGATTAACAACTCCTTTGTAATTTGAGGTGACTATTATGATAACTTTGCATGATTTGCTGGACAATTTCTGCTGTACGGACCCGTACACCGACTATGCCATTGTCAACATTAAAACAGGTGAAGTGCTTGTTGACCGCGTCCACGATAGAACATACGCGATTGATGATGTTGATGACTACAATAAATTCCTGCCTTATGCACGAAAGCAAGTTCGGGCGTGGGAGGCGAAAGATGGAAAAATGATATTTTATATTCTTCCGCCCCAAAAAGCCCGTTTCAAAAGAAAAGCTAATGCCTAAGCCTTTCAAAAACTTCTTGTAAATAATATACCATATATTTGACTGGTAGTCTTCACAAGCTTTCCTCACCATGTTGTCGTAATTGCACAAACCCAAATATGTGATAAAGAAGCCGTTCCATAATGGTTCGGCTTCTTTTTTGTTATTTGTATCGTTGAGAAGTTACTTTTCACTTTCCGCGAAATTTGTTTTTCTGACTTATTGCCAAGGCTTGCGAATCGCATATGATAGAAAATGTACGGAAGCAAAAAGCAATGCGTGCAGGGACGTTGAAGCGTGGCGCTCAGCCAAAGCGCCTGCAAAAACGCCGCTGTACAGAAAGGAAATCGCATTATGCAGAAAATTATGCAAAAAGTGACCTCCGTAGCATTGGCCGCCAGCATGCTATTTTCGATGATGTCTACGACCGCACTTGCGTTCGCAGACGAAACCGGAGACAGCACCTCTGTTTCGACCGATGTTACGGATGCCCCGGCTGCGGAAGAGGCAGATGCGGTGGATTCCGGTAGTTCAAATGATGCCGACTCCTCTGATGCCACTTCCGCGCCGACTATCACGGATGTTGTGGACCTGACGCATGAATCGTATGAGGATGCCAACTCTAACGATGAAACTACTCAGGATGCAACGTCTGATGTGGTGGATGGGGAAGAGACTTCTGAATCGGATGCCAACGACACAGAAGTCTCTACTCCTGAAACAGCAGAACCCACTTTCGTCGGTTTGCAGACAGTAACGCCGGAATACGGCGATAAACTGACTGCGGATGTTGGCGATTCTATCACTCTGGATGCTCTGCTGAATCGTGACGATGTATCCGTCACCTATCAGTGGCAGCGCAAGCAGAACTTTGCTGTTGATACGGCGTTGGCTCTCTACAACTACGAAGAGGACGAGCCTACCTGGTACGATTTTGTCTGGGAAGACTCCACTGAGGCAAAGACTCTCGCAGATTCACCTGACTTTGTTTGGCAGGGCTGCGAAATGTACTATGCTATTGTGGATGCCCTGGACGACATTGGCGCAGATAGCAGCGATGTGCAGGTTGCGTGGCATACTCCGAACTTTGTGCTGGACGGTTATAGCATTTCCGCTGGTACTGCTGAGGATGGAACCACTGAAATCTATGCATCCAACGAGGAAAACACCTACACCGCCCGCGTCAATGACGAAGGCAAGTGGGAATTTTCCGATGAAAGCACTGCAAATCTGAAAAATGATTGGCAGGATATCGAAGGTGCAACAGAATCTACCTATACTTTTGAAGTAACGGAAGATGACCTGTTCGCTACCTATCGCTGCCGCATCACGGTAACGGATGAAGCATACCGCGAGGAAAACTTCAAGGCTCTCGAAGATTTGGGCAATGAGCTGACTGACGAGGACAAGGTCGGAGATATCATTCTCCAGACGGTTCAGTTCAGCGTCAGCTTGCCGGAAGACGAGAACAACAGTGACGTTGCTACTCAGAACATGCCTGATACGGTTGCTATGCTGGCACGTTCCTTTGCTCCCCGCGCTGGCGGGAATGGTCCTGCGCTGTCCTCTGATAACCAATGGATTACGGGCCTTAACGGCAACTACGAGTACATCACTAAGAACATGTACGACCAAGTTACCGAGTGGTTCAATGCTGGTAAGTTTGACAAAGCCACCGCAGACCGTTACTGGACTCGGATTGGCGGTACTTGGAGTGACTCTAATGTCGGAACCGCTAATGTCTTGGATGATAACGGTTTTCCCACTGGTGCAACCCGCCAGTACATGGAGTTTCCGCTAACGGATGGCAATATGCTCGAAGTCAACTCCGAGTGGTACGGTCAGACCGTTTATTTCCGTCCACACAACGACAGTAACGATTGGAATCTGACTGGCACTGCGGTCAATGTTCCCGCTTACACTGCTGTTCTTCGCAACAATGGTAGTTATGGCACTGGCGCATCTGGTACAAAATACAAGGATGCTGTTGTGTTTTTGAATCCTTGGGTATCTGATGCAGGTCGTATGTATGCAAAGTTCCTGTCACATCCCGCTGTATCCAGCAATGGTTGGCTCAAGGGTTCGAACGGTGAAACTCTTAATCAACATATTACAGTTCTTTCAGTTAAAGTTGAGCAATTCAACCAGGACCCTGACCAGTATATGATGGACGCTGAAGGCAACTACCGTATCGACTCTATCGGCTGGGGCGTCTGCGTCGGCCAGGAGCCGGACCTTTCTGGTAAAGCCTATTACGCCATCAAAGCATTTCTAAGCCAGGGTTACGGTATGTGTATCGGACACGATACGATGTATGCCTATGCTGGTTCCTGGTACGATGCCCATGAGGCTGGTTACACCGACCCCGGTTCTCGTGATTACTACGAGGGTGGTCGATACGGGCCCGATAAGAACGATACATCTACCCGCTATTACGTTCTGAACAGCGTCCCTAACATTGACAACGGTCACTGGAACATGAATGCCTTGATGGGTGCAAACGGTGGTAACATTGATTCCGGCACGGTCCTTCCGACCGATGCTATCTCGATGATTCTTTCCACCGGTGGCTCTCACAGTTCTTATGGTAAAGCTGGTATCATGTACGGCTCTGACCAGCTGAGCGTGAAATTGAAGCCTTACTCCAATTCTCAAGCTCAGAGTACGGTTAAATACCGTGACCCGACCAACTTCCCTTATGATATGCCGTCCACATTCAGTGCATCCAAGACGCACTCCAACTCTCAGGTTGCTTTTGGCCCTATCTGGGTCGATTACGCAGGCGGCAACGTGACTGGCGCGGAGTTCGGCTATAATCCGGACCCAACAACCAAGACGATTACTGATGAAGAGACCGGTCGGTCCTGGTTCGGCACAAGCAACTTTTACCTGTCCGGTACTGGCAACTTCTTAATGAACCAGATTGGCCACTTGCCTGAAAACTCCGCGACACAAGGCGAGGCTGCTCTGTTCGCCAACACTGTTATGTACATCTCTCAGCGTAAACAGTGCGAAATTTGTGCAGCACAGCAGAATGGCCAGGAAGATGTTCATTTCGTGATTCGTGTTTCCTCTGTCAACGCACAGCAGGTTCTGGCCGCTCTGCAGGCGGGTGGTACTTTCTGGTATCCGCTGAATGGCTGCTACCAGCTGACCGATGACCTGACTCTGCCGGAAGGCTGGAAGCCTATCAAGAACTTCTCCGGTCACTGGAACGCAGATGTCTATAAGGTCAAGCTCGCAAGCAACAATCAGCCTGTGTTCGATAACACAAGCGTAACTGCAAACGGTATGTATACCAGCGGCAAGAACAACGGCTGGAACCTTGGTTCTGATATGACCAAAGGTACGCTGCCGATTCTGAAGCTGGACAATCAGCCGGATGTTCGCATCACTGGTGTTGCTCGTGTTGTCGGTGACCTGAATGCTCTGTTCCCGACCTCTTACGGCGTGACCGATTATACCGGTTACAAAGTTGTTGTTCATGGCTCTGATGGCGTTGACTATAACTGTGTTGTAAACAGCGATAGCAAGTACGTCATCTCGAACCTGCCGACCACCGGTATGATGCGTGCCGATGTCATCGATAAGAGCGGCAACAAGGTCACTCAGTTTGGCATGATTACGGTCGATGTTCCGAATCATTTCTGGAACGACACTGAGACCCATCCGTTGCAGCTGATGACTCCGACTGCTGACCCGATTGAGGACTATAAGGACTGGGAAGGTCCGGTCAACAAGACGGTTGACAGTAAGCTGTATTACAATGAACAGCTGAAAGCCTCCGATGTTACCTGGTATTACCGCATTATCTCCGTTGACAACCAGGTTGGCGATTGGGTGAAAATCGGTAATCCTGGCACTTCCTTCGATACCTCTGACGGCACTGTGAGCGGCAAGATTAACAGCCTGACGTTCACTGCAGCAACGGACAGTGACTTGCCTTATACGACAAGCTCTGTAAGTTACTCCAAGTTGGATTACACCACGAACCGTATTCAGTTCAAGTGCGAATACAACGTGAGTGGTACTGTATATTCCAGTATGGATAAGGCTGAGGATGGCCGCAACGGTTATGTTGACGTTGAAATCCGCCCGATGTACATTGAGCAGGCTTTTGACCGCCGTATTTCCGTTGGCGGCAGCACTTCCTTCTCCTTCGATGCATTCTACTGGAAGGGTGTTGAGGATGGCCTGACCTATGAGGTTCAGTACCGTGATGCAAGCGGTAACTGGGTTGCCGTTGGCAGTGATTCTACTCTGTTCCCGTCCTCTAAGTACAAAATCAGTTACGTAACGAAAACTGATGATAATGATGCTTTGGGCGGCGGTGTCTGGTATCCGTCCGATTTCTGGGTTCCTGATTCCTTCACTGGCAGTGATGCGAAGATGAATGCAGGTAAATCTACATTCAATAAGCACACCACCGTCACACTGGAACTCTCGAATGCAGCGATGGATTGGGATGGCACGGATTTCCGCTGTGTCTTCACCTATAAGTCTATCGGGCATACCATGAGCACCGATACTACCACGGCAAACGATATTGCACAGGCTCGTACCGGTCACCTTATCATCTATGCACCGCCCATTGAGATGACGCCATTGAAGGCTCAGTCTCTGCTGCTGAATAACTACGATTCCAGCAACGGCAACCTTGCGTGGACGACTCCGACCTCTAATCCGAATAATGGCCGTAGTCCTAAGGAAATTCCTCTGGATGCTATTGCTCCTGATAAGCTGGGCCAGAATGGCAAAGCCTACGGCGCAGCAAACGATAACAAGGCCATTTATACCACAAAGATTACCTATTACGGTAATAAAGACAGTGCTCCCACCATTAAATGGTTGTACAGTGATGTGGCAGGCGGCGGCAGCCTCTCTCAGTTCAAGGATGTCGGTGATGCCGTCACATTGAAGTACAGCGATGTTGGCAAGAAGATTGGCAACATCAGCAAGCTGAACAGCCGAGTGGCTGAACTTGAAAAGAGTTTCATGTCCAGCGGCAAAGCATTCAATAAGTTCAGCGGCTACATTAAGCTGGAAGCAATGTACCCGACTGAATCCAAGGACTTGAACAACAGTTCTTATGCGGAATGGAACGCTATCGTGTCTCTGTACATTGATAACGCTACCAACCCGATGGATTACGGTAACACGCACTTCTATTTCCGTTGCCAGGCTGAAGCTCAGTACATGCAGAACTGGGATAGCGCCGATATGAAGCCCTATACCACTGCTGCAACTGATGCCTACAACTTTAATCGTGACGTGAACTCCAGCAATCCGGAAGACCATCTGTATAAGGATATCAGCCAGTCCTCTTACGGCGCTGAACTGGTTCTGGATTACAACATTTCCATTAAGGCCAATGTTCCGAACAAAGCTACGAAGAAGCGTAATACTATTACGACTGCAAATGGCAGCGCAAAGGACATTTCGACCCTGCGGAATGAAATTTCCGAAATCAACACAGCTCTGAATAACGGCGGTGCGGTTTACAACTACAAAGACCTGGCAATTATCGCTCCGAATGGTCTGCGTTACATGGAAACCTACTTTATCGCAGGTAACGGTGTAAACAACCGCTCTGGCATCGATTCCCGCGATACCGTGGTTATCGATAACAAGATTCGCAACTCTGACGGTAAGTGCTTTACGGACCTCTTCGAAAAGGTTACGGATGATGAATTCGTCAACAAGCGTCAAGGCTTCGCTTACCGTTCTAAGAGCGGCAACACGATTCCGAAGGAAACTTGGGAATGGTTCTGGCGCAATGCTATTTACTACATCTGCTATGATGCTCCGACCACAAAGGCCAACATGGACCAGGTGTATTTCTACATTGATGAACAGAACAGCGGTGCATCCTCTTCTCAGGTCTACTCCGAACCCAACAGCACTTCGAAACCCTATTCTATGTACACTGCTCCGTATACCGGTGAGTATATCATCACTCTGAACGGTGCAGGCGGCGGCGTCGATAACCAGTTTGGTCTGTCTCCCGAACGCACTTCACTTGGCGGCAAGACCACGATTCGCGTCAAGGCGGAAAAGGGCGCGACGCTCTATTTCGTCAACGGCGGTGCTGGTTCTCATGACCCGACCCACTATGTCAACGGCGCATCGAGCCCCGATGCCAACGCTAAAGTCGTCGTTCAGGGCGGCTATAACGGCGGCGGTAACGGCGGTATCATGATGAAGGAGCGCTACACTCACTGGAGCTTGAAGGGTGCTTCTGGCGGCGGTGCTACTACCGTGGCTGTCGGCATCATCGGCACAGGTCGTTTGGCCGAGTACGGTGACGAGAATAATGCTAAGAAGTATGTTCTGGCTGTTGCAGGCGGTGGCGGTGCAAACCAGCACGGTGCTTGTGATGCTACAGGTGGCTCCGACAATAACGGCGTCCTGCATGTCTGGGGCGGCCAGCTTGGCGGCGGTGGTCCGTTTGGCCAAGGTATGTCTGGCGGCGACTTCTCTATGTTCCTCGGTGGTATTACTGATGGTTCTTCTGAGGTTGGTGTTGAAGGCCCTGGCGGTGGCGGCGGCGGCTGGTACGGCGGCTACGCTAACGAGTCCTCTAAGCTCGCCAATGCAGATGGCTGGGGCAGCTGTAAGCGCGACGGCAATGGCGGTTTGAGCTGGGCTGCAGGCGTTGGCACTACTCTGACCGACGCAGGCGGACACAAGGTTCAGGTCTTGGAAGTCAACATCATCAATGATGGCGGCGGTTCCGGTTCTGAACAGGCTGGTAATTCCAGCATTGAGCTGGTCAAATCCTCTGTTTCTCGTTTCTCTCGTAACGGCAAGAATGCTTTCGATACTGCATACGAAGATACCGACCCCGATTCCGGTATTGAGGAACAGCATGTAACCATTACTATCACTGCAGCCAATAAGCTGTATGATGGCAACCCCGATGAAGCTTCCATCAGCGTTTCCGGCAACCTGTCTTCTACCGATATGGACAATATCGTGAAGAACACCACTATCGTCTATGCTAACCGTAAAGGTACATTGACGAAGGCTCCAAGCGATGCGTCTACGGACAAGAACCAGTATCCGCGCTCCGATTGCGGTTCCTATACCGCAACAGCAAAATGTACGGTGTCGGGTTACATCATCACATATCGCTACGAGAACACGAACCCCGGTCATACTTATGACGGCAGCAGTCCGAGTGGTATTGGTGATACCGTCAAGTTCGATATCTATCCTCGCGGATTGACGATTATCGGTACTGGCGATAAACCCTACGACCGCACCAGCAAGGCAACTCTGGAAAATGTTCATATTGCTTCTGGCGGCTTGATTGCGAAGGACGAGAACACTGTGAAGCTGAGCACCACTACGGTGACTGGTAACTACACGGTTGATGGCAAGAATGTCAGCGATGCTGGCGGCCCCTATGTCGTCATCCGAACCAGTGAACTCTCTCTCGTTGGCAACAGCGCACGCAACTACTACATTGAAAAGGAAGACTTGTCTGGCTCTATCACTCCTCTGGATTTGTACGTTCACAGTATTTACCTGGAAGACCCGACCTATCCTCGCAACGTCAAACACTATGACGGCACGACCAAAGCCACCATTAAGGATATCCTGATTGATGGCGTGCTTGAAGGTGATGACGTTAAGATTAAGGAAGAAACCCTTCCCGGCAACTATAAGACCAAGGATGCTGGCCAGAATCTGAATGCAGATGGCACGGTAAGCTCCAACTGGCCTTATGAGTTGGACGAGAATCCGATTACGGCAGATGCTCATCCAACACTGACTGGTAAGGATGCCAAGAACTACCGTATCACAAAGGAGAAGTATTCCGGCGCTATCGCACGCGCCAACCTGACCGCACAGGTTGCAAGCTGGCGTGGATTGTATGGTGACGGCGTAGGGGAGAAGCCCTGGCATGACAAGAAGGCTTACGGTTACGGTACTGCAGCTTCTGCAGGCTGTTGGCTGGAAATCGATGGCCTGGTGCAGGGTGATACCTTGACTTTGGACCAGAGCTACAAGAAGTCTTATTTCAAGACTCTGGTAAGTGGTCATGAAAACCTTGTTCCTGACGAATCGACTCCTGTTGGCACTTATCCGTTAACTTATGTTGGCTTGACTGAAGCCAATTACCCCGTCCTGAAGAACTATATTGTTATGGTTCTGAATGGCCGCTTTGTCGTTGACCCGCGTCCGCTGCATGTGACGGTTCTTGACAGCGATAAGATTATCTACAACGAGAACCCGAACTTCCATGTGAACATTCAGATGGAAGATGATGATGCAAATCTGATTGATGTCGTGAGCGACGTTGACGCTACTCCGATTCTGGATGCAAAGCTCAAGGCAAAAGATACAGTCAGCAGCGTCTTGTACGTTGCGGGCGGTAATCCCTCCAACCTGACTCAGGAATTTGTGGATGCCTACGATTATCGTAAGCAGGAGAATGTAAAGGAAAGCAAGACCAATATCCCGTTTGTGACCGATTGCACCATTCGTTCTCTGCCGCTGTACGCAGATGGTACGAGCACCGATGATGATTTCGAGTGGAACTACGAGGATAAGACCTGCGATTTCTGCCATTACAACCACAAACTCCTGGCTCCGTATCTGGTAACTATCAACACTGACACCAAGAGCGGTCCTGCATTGGATGTTCATACGGTCGTTAACCCGAATGGTGAAACGGTCCGCAACTACGAGCTGATTATCCATGATGGCGGCCTGTATGTGCATCCGGCTCTGCTGAAGGCTACGGTTCCTCTGTACGTCTGTATGTATGGCAACACCACAAGTGGTGAGGTCAAAGAGCCTACCAACTACCGCATCACGAACTACTCTACTGTGGCTATCCAAATCAAGAATATCAAGGCCAATGGTCCTTGGCTGATGCGTGATATGCCTGGCATGGAGTACTACCCTGACGGCGAGTATGGCAACTCGGTATACGACATGACAAAGAACCGTCTGCGCCGTGGCGAGCTGTACATGCGTCTGCGCGATACCGTCCTGACTCAGGGTGATAACGCAATTGACCATAGCGATACGGCTTGGGTCATTCCGAAAGCTACCGGCGATTTCATCAACAACAACATCACTGGCCGCGCAATGCAGGTGCCTATGGCAGTCTACATTGCAACCGGTAATGTGAATGAATCCGGTGTCTGCACTCCGGTCACGAAAGTGACCTACACGATTGCTCCGTACGGTGGCGTGATGCCGAACGATGCGGACTTCGAGAAAGTGCAGTCTCAGCCGTGGCTCAAAGACGCAAAATGACCTTCCCAGTGTGACCTGATGGTCGCTTCTGTACAACAATTGAGGGCAGTCGAGAAATCGGCTGCCCTCTCTTTTTTTGTTTGTGCTTGCTGCTCTCAGCCGTGGCTCAAAGACGCAAACTGACCTACCCCCGGGCGAGCCCGGGAGGTTCTGGAAGCGGCTGTACAAAAAGCGTTACTTCGATTGCTCGTTTCAGGCTTTAAGCATCGGCATCGCTGGAGCCAGAACCGTGAATCAAGCTCCCCTTTGGGAACATTAGCGATTCACTTCGTCTGTTAAGACGGGACCGTGGTCAACAGGCCCATAAAAAATTTAGATACCAGAATTGCAGACTTTATGTCCGCTGGCTTTTATATCAGAAACACACTTATCATGTGCTTTTTTGAAAGTTTCGTATTTCGAAATACAAATATCTTGATTGATGGTCTTAAAATCGTCATTATGGCAAAGAAGCAGAAAGGCAGAATAAATATCGCGCTGCACTTTTGTACCATCTTCGAATTTGTGCCAACGCTGGCTCAATTTCTTTTTGTTATAGCTGTTGCTTTTATGGTCGTATTGGCTTGCGCGATACACATTATCAACTACATGGAAGTGACTCTCGCTGAACTTTGAATGGAGTTGTGTGTAAAGATGCCCCGAACAACGGTGAAGAATCGAATGCCCAAAACGCTTTCTGCGCTTTTGTTTCTTTCCTTGTTCAGGAATAGAAGGCTTGGCTCTCTTTTGAAGCGCTTTTGCATTGCTTCTTTCGATAGTTATATCATCGCCCATGGCTCGAATCCGGTTTGCCAATTCGTTGTTGGCATACTTTCGACTCAAAGCGTTTTTCCGGCGAAGCTCTTTTAGGTAAGCTTCCTTCTTCCTATATTGCTTTGACTTCTTCCAAGGTTTGCGAACGCCCTTTTTGACTGTACCGTCTTCATTGTAGCGGTCTTTGTTGTTTGCTCTTCTGCTGCGGTCAAGCGCTCTTAAAAGAAGCCGTTCTTTGCGCTCATGTCTTTTTGTTGATTTTCCGTTCCGCTCAGCAAGGTTCTCCAGGATTGCAGAAGTTTCCGATACAGCTGCCACACTTTGAGGCCCAAGGTCTACGCCAACAAGTCCCTTACCACAAGGGTGCTTTAAGCTGCCCGATTTCGTATATTTAGGAACCGGGTCCCCTTCAACGGTGATGTGAGCATAAACTCTCAACCTACCGCGAATCGTCACGCATTTGAGAGCAACGAAACAAGGTCTATATGTATTTTGCGGGATGCCGGTCTTCGAAAAAATGGCAACAGCCTTTTTCTCAGCTTCAGGGTCAGAAACAAACGCCTCAATGCAAGCTAACTCGTTTTTTACAAACGAATCATTTTTCTTTACTGCCAATGTGAATGCATCAGCACCGCCCATTTTGCACCGTGGAACGCCGTCAACAAATGATAGTGTAAGTCCACGCTCAATTTGTTTAGCTCGAATCAGGGGAAGTTCTCCGTGCTTTGCGTAGTTGAGATGCTTACCGCTTCGATACAAAACTGATTGAACGGCTGCCCAAATGTTTTCTGTTTCAGATAGCAAAAATATAGTGTTGATTTTGCTGCCCTTCGAAATTTTCGCCATATCGCGGCGCAAATCTTCCATTGTCAGCTTATATTTGGCTTGAAGCTTTTCGAGCGCATCAGCAGCATCTTTAACCTTTTCCTTAGCTTCGTGGTATTTCTGAGTTCCTTTATCCAAAGAAGAAAGCACAGAACTTGCATCGTGATACTGCTTTAGAGCTTCTCGGTATGCTTTTGTACGAAACAATTGAGATACGCGCTTTTGTGCAATGTTCGTAAGGTGGTTTCCGTAAATTCTTAAATCGTTCGCAATATGAAACAACTTGCGCTTATCATCTTCCTTGATTTGTACTTCCAGAACTAAAACATGCCGACTTGCTGCGGCACGATGCTTCTTGCGTTCGTCCTCATAAGGAGTTCTGATATGCTTATTGCGAGTCGCCATGTTTTCACCACCTAGTTTTTTTGCTCTTCTATATATTTTTTCACTGTTTCGGCACTAATACGTCCCTTCGTGACTGGTTTGTATCGTTGTCCGCCAACCGACAGGCCCTTAAGTCCTGCATCTCTTTCGAGTTTTATCGTTGCTCGCCAACCGACAGGTCTTTGTACCCTGCATCTCACTCGGATTATAGGTGCCAGTCCACCAGCAGAATGACGTCTGCTTTCCTGCTACCATTATACCTCACTCGCACTCGAAATGTAAACGGCTTTCGGCTCTAACCAAATGACAGCTGCTCCAATTCCGGAGTGGCTGATTTTTTGCGCATAACATCTGAAAGAACCTCCGCTAAAAACCGCCCGTTGCGGATTTGTGCGATTCGCAGATAATAAAGCATGTAAGCATGAAAAGTAGCAATTTGAATAACACCAATTACAACGAGGTATTTACGAAATTTGGTGGTTTGAATAAAATCACTTGATTTTGTATGTATCACAGGCATTTGGATGTTTGTTGCGCCTGTCGATTTTCCCAGTTGATAGCTCCGCAAGAGTGATATTGCCTCGCGCAATGCCACTCGTAGCAAACACCCAGCCAAGGGAAACACAACCTCCTGCTTCGGCAGGAGAGACTTATCGTAAAGGAGGTGACGTATATGTCCACTGTATATGTGCTTAACAAAGACAGTAAACCTTTGATGCCTACGACTCGCGGTGGACATGTGCGTCATCTGCTTAAAGAGCAAAAGGCGCGAGTCGTTAGAACAAACCCATTTACCATTCAGTTACTGTATGAGACAGATAATTTGGTGCAGCCTCTCTACTTAGGCATTGACCCAGGTAGAACCAATATCGGTGTTGCTGTTGTTAAAACGGACGGCACAGCAGTTTTTACTGCGCATTTAGAAACCCGTAACAAGGAAATTCCGAAACTGATGCAAGGACGCAAAAAAGCTCGTCGTGCAAGACGCACCAACGGCAGACGATGCCGCCGTCAACGGAGAGCCAAAGCAAATGGCACCATTTCTAAAAAGTGCGTAAAGCAAGCCACTGCTCAAAATGGCAGTGTTAGCAAACGTGCAAATGAGATTGGTGTCATCAAACGCCATCATCCGGGTTGCGAGAAAGAAGTCCTTTGCATCGGCATCAAGAACAAAGAAGCAAAGTTTAGCAATCGCACAAGACCAGAAGGCTGGCTTACACCTACCGCAAATCAGTTGCTGCAGACACACATTAACTTGGTGAAGAAAATTCAGAAATTTCTTCCTATCAGTGATGTTGTACTTGAAATCAACAAATTTGCGTTTATGCGGCTGGATAACCCTAATGTTCAGAAATGGCAATATCAACAAGGCCCGCTCTATCAAAAAGCAAGTCTTGAAGAAGCTGTCTCTGAAATGCAGGAGCACCATTGCCTGTTTTGCAAAAACACGATTGACCATTACCACCATGTGGTGCCTCAACATAAAAATGGCATCAATACCATTGGCAACATCGTTGGCTTATGCGCAAAGCATCACGACCTTGTACATAAGGATACCTCATGGCAAGAGAAACTCGCCAAAAAGAAAACAGGGCTCAATAAAAGATACGGTGCGCTAAGTGTATTGAATCAAATCATACCGGCACTGACGAAAGAGTTGAGTTCTCTTTTCCCGAAACATTTCTTTGCGACCAATGGCAAAAGTACCTACGACTATCGTGCAGCGCACGGCGTTAGTAAAGACCACTGGCTTGATGCTTATTGTATTGCTGGTTCCGTTTTACCGAATGATGTTTGCGATAACAATATAAACAACCATGTGCCATACGAATTAAAGCAGTTCCGCCGTCATGATAGAAGAGCACTGCACAAAGAAAATATGGGCCGCGTGTACACGCTCAATGGCAAGTCAGTTGCTACAAATCGGCATAAAGCCATTAAACAGACCACAGACAGTTTGGAAGAGTTCCGTCAACGCCAACCTAATGATGTTTGCAAACTCAAGGTAAAGGAGCATCATCCGGAATATCGAAATCCGAAGCGTAGCTTCCCCGGCTGTGTGTTTCTTGTTGGCAAACATACTCATGTGATGCAAGGAACCAGCGGTTCACACAACGGTAAAGCAGATGAATATTACGACACAAACGGCAACTCGTATTCATCTGGTAAATGTAAATTTGTTGTCAAAAACGAAGGGATTGTATTTACATGAATTAGTAGACCACCAATTTCCGTAAGGAATCCCACCAAAAATAATAAATACCCTTACAACGAAAGGACTGCATTATCGTGAAACGATTAAAACAGATTGTCACAATCGGCTGCGTTGCGGTGGTCGCTGCGCTGCTGATGGCTGGATGCGGTGAGCATCGGCTGGTATCGATTTCAATGCCGGAAACGATAGATTTGAAGCTCGGTGAAAGCACCGTGATTGAGTTGACCGGAACTCTTAAAAATGGCACTGAGGTAACGGGAGACCAGCTCACGCAGCTTCTCGAACATCGAGGAATGACATTTGAGAGCTTTGCGCCGAGCGTTGCATCTTTGGATGACACGCTGCGCTTGACGGCCAACTCGTCCGGCAGAACGGAAATCAATATCTATAGCCGGGATAACAAGCTGAACTGCAGCGCGGAAGTGACTGTCGTATCTCCGCTTGAAGGCTTTGAGATGGATGATATTATCACTACTACTGATAACAATTTAGTGAATCCCGAATACACCACAATTCCCGAAACGGCTGATGTGGGTGAAGTTACGGTAAGTGTGGGGGATGAATCGATTGCCCGAGTGGAGAACAATAAGATTGTTCCTCTGAAAGCCGGAACCACCACGGTCACTATCACGGCAGATAATGGTGTGTCCAAGACTGTGAAACTCAAGGTCAAGCAGGCTCCGAAAGAGCTCTATGCCGACAACCTGGAAGTCGAAATCGGAGAGACTAAGACGATTCATGTCTATACTGATGTTCCTGACCCTGATACGGATAACGATAACAGCCTATATGAGTTTGAGAACACCGACAATTCGGTTTGTGCCGTCAACGTTAAGGGTGAAGTGACGGGCATTTTGGTCGGCACCAGCAAGGTCAAGGTTACGAACAGCAGCGGCCTTGAGACAACAATGACGGTAAATGTTGTACCGAAAACCGCACACATGACGCTGACTTTTGGCGCATCTGAGGATACCGAAAGCACCAACGAAAACACTGAAAATCAGCCCGCAGAAGCCACTGACAACGCCGATTCCAGCCAGGATAGCGTGGGAGGTAATGAATGATGAGACATATCAAGAAGTTCGCAGCACTGCTCCTTGCAGCTATCTGCACCATGATGGTTCTGACTGGATGTGTGGATAAGGCTTCTCTGTATGATGATACGCAGCAGATTGCGGCCGGAAGGACGGCATACTCTGCGACCGGGTATCAAGGTGGCTATGTGATGGGCGACGGGTCTTTTGATTTCACGGCAAGCGCCGATAAGCTTGTAGGAGCCGTTGAAGCGTTTGATATTGACGTCAAGAATGAGTCCACCCTCGTTGACTGCTATACGACTGCTGATACGACAAGCGGCAAATTCAAGATTCTGCTCGTCCACACTGACAACAAACAGATTGTTGCTGAGTACATCGATGACGCATACAGTGACCTGGTTCTTCCTGTCGGCAACTACAAGGTATATCTTGTGGGCAAAGACGATGCAGCGTTCAATGTTAGTATCAGCCTTTACTGCTTTGGCGAAAATGTAAGCTGGTACGAACCGTCTAAAAAATAAAATGTGACTTTTTCCGTGCCCTGGGACGAAAAATCCTGGGGCAATTTTTAATTTTTCATAAATATTGTTGCGGAAATGTGCGAATCAAAGATAATGAAAACATAGGGCAAAAAAGCACGTTAATCGCTGAAAAAAGTGACTGCCTTTTCTTTTTTTGTCTTGTTTCTGGAAAGCAAATGTGTCTTTTCGAGAGCATCCAAAAAACGGTGTCACAAGAACAAATTACAATGTACCTTTTCAAAAATAACAAGGAGGTTTTTATGAAATCCACCAAAAGCGTCAACAGCAGCGTGAGCAGTGCCATTGCGGGTGAATGGGAAACCCCGGATGAACTGTTCCAGGAACTTGACCGCGTTTATCATTTCACTTTGGATGCCTGTGCCCGCCCCGAAAATGCCAAGTGCCAGAAGTTCTTTACCAAGAAGGAAGATGGTCTTGCACAGGATTGGCGCGGCAATGTCGTGTATTGCTGCCCTCCGAGCGGGACCCGAAATCTGCGCCTGTGGGTTGCGAAGGGTGCTGCTGAGGGCAAGAAGAAGAACACGACCGTTGTCATGCTGCTGCCGGTATCGACTGATGCTGCCTGGTTTCAGGAACACATCTATCTCCAGCCTGGCGTTCGGGTGCATTTCCTGCCGGAACGAGTTAAGTTCACCAACCGCCTGCTGCCGTCCTATGCAAAGTATGGTCAGAACGGAACGAAGGACCCTGCCGGTGGTATGCGACCCTCAATGGTGGTTGTGTTCACCGGTTCGAAGCGCAAGTTCTGCTGTGAATGAATAGGGAAAGGAGATAGAAAACCATGAAAAAGAAAATCACGATTGTGGATAAGGACCTGAACCAGCTTGTGGTTGTTGCAGATTGCAGTAGTGCTCTGTATCAGGACCGGGGCACGAAACTCGGTGAGCAGAATCTTCTTTCCGATACTGCCGTCACCTTTAAGGTCTATGATGGAACGGCTCAAGTTGCTGTAATGATGGCAGACATCCTTCAGGTTCCGACCAAGCAGGGAACGATGGCGGATATCTGGCCTACTCCTGCCAATCCGCTTCCCGACAAGCAGCTTGCCATCAACTATCTCTGTGCCCGAAATGCTGAACGCCAGATGTTGTGCGACAAAGACCCGAAAGACAGCGTTGCGATGGTCCTGCCTATTACGACACATCTTTATATCGACTCTATCAAAGTCGAGAACGCCTATAAACGGCGCGGGATTGCTACCGGTATGCTGGACTTTGCTGTGAGCCTTGCTTTGCCCGAAACCATCGGCTTGTTCTGCGCCAATGAGGACGCAGAGATGAAAGCAATGCTGAAAGCCCTCAAATTCGCTCAGTCCCCACTCAAGGCACAGAACATGCCCTGGAAAGAGAAGCACTTCTACTACAAGCGCCTCAAGCGCCTGGCTCGATAAATTATCAGGAGGCTTTTATTGATGGAATCTAATAAACCGCTTCGTACACATCCCAAGATGACGAAAGTTTTGCTCGGCCAGATTGATTCACTGGATAAGGCAGGACATTCGGTTGAAGACATTGCAGCTACACTGAATACTACTCCGGAAGCTGTTCAGCGTGGCATCGATAAGTTGATTGACCGGCGACGCTCTGAGATTCGTGCAACGCCTGGTGGTGCATTTACGGTGGCTGCTCAAAAGAAAACGGTCCGCGCCGTATGTGCCGAACGGAGCTGCCCATGGCGCTGTGACGCGAAGGACTACTGCGTTTGGCCGACTTGCCTGAAGCAGGCTGTCAATCTTGACAAGACCGTTCCGGTATGTGCCAGCGTCGTGAGCAGTGAGACAATGTCCAATAATGCAATGCCTGGTGCTGAGCCCAAAGTTGGGCCCAGTGCTGAAGCTAATACTCAAGCCCCGAATGTTTGAGAAGGAGGATTATGAATTATGTCTGAGAACCGCAGTTTGAACAGCTTGTTTGCTCGGCTGGATGAATCGAAAGCAAACCGCGCAAATGAAGCAAACCGTGAACATGAAAAAGCCGCAGAGGAAGCTGAAAAGGAACGCCAGAAAAAGAAGGTAGAGGAATCCGCTGTCGAGAAGTACCGCGTGTACGATGACGACTACGAGCCGGAGGTTATGATTCCGAAAGGAAACCCCGGCGCTGTGCAGCAGCCTGCTAAACCGAAAAAGGAAAAGAAGGGAACTAAGGAACAGGAGATGGATGAAATTACGGACGGAAATCCGTTTATCAATACTTTGTTCCGCCGCAGCAATAAAACCCAGAGCCCGACAGCTGCCGCCAAGCCCTCTGCGCAACCTGCTGCACCTGCACAGCCTGCATCGGCACCGCAGCCTACGCCTGCCGACGTTCCTTCCCTGGACAATGAGCAGGAAGATGACACCCTCGTATTCCAGCACATTCTGGACGGTGCAAAGAGCCCTGACGCAAATGCCGCTCAGAGCGTTTCTCAGCCCGAAAACGATGGGATTGAAATTGACCTGAGCGATATCGAAAACGACGCTGCAGAGCCTGTCAAGGGGGATGATGAGCCGATTGAAACCTCTTTGAGCTTCTCTCAGAACGAGCCTGAAGCCCCTGCTGCTCCGGGTTCTTTCTCTTCGGAGATTCCGAACGAACAGTTTGTTATGCCGGATACCATGTCGGATGATGACGGGGCGCAGGGAGAATTGGCTCAGGAAGATGAAGCAGCAGAATGGCCGAGCGGTATGAGCGCTCCTCATTTCAGCGAGGAAGAAAGCTCTTCCAGCGATGTCAAGCCTGTGGGCGATGAGGAAGCCAATGCTTTCCTGTATGCCCGATTTGACAAGAACAATCAGTATGGCGCGTTTGGTCTGTGCATTGATACCGGCAAGAATCTGATTCAGAGCTCTTACAGCGGAGATGCAGCCGATGAAGTGGAATATGCGCTGCGCGGCGCTATCGAGATGTTCCGGATTCTGGAAGAGCATGATATCCATGCTGTGACCGTCTATACGGAGCCGGAACTTTCCAAGGCGATGAAAGAGAACGCTCGCCGTCTTATTAACGGCAAGTCCGAGATTTGCCGCAAATACATCGAGATGTCCTGGAAGGCTATGACCAGTATCGGCATTGAGTTTGATACAAACCGGGATATCCACAGCGAGTATGCACAGCTTGCACTTGCAACGGCTCGCTATCTGGCGTTCCGGGAAGATGTTTAAGGGGAGGATGAATTACTTATGAATCCGTTGGTCATTGCTGTTGATACCGGCAACAAGAACATCAAGACGCCGCATACTGAGCCTTTCAATTCAGGTCTTATCTGCCATGGTGCAATTCCTCCGGCAGTAAAGTCCGATACGCTTCTCTTTGACGGCAACTATTATACCCTTACTCAGTCTCGTATCCCTTATATGTACAATAAAACGACGGACTGGTCCTATTACGTTCTGACTCTCATTGCGATTGCCAAAGAGATGATGGCGATGGGGTATGTACGCCCTGGCCAGAAGCAGGTCAAGCAGGATGTGTGTCTTGCGATGGGCCTTCCTCCGACTCACATCCATGACCTTGCCTCTGAGTACGATAAGTACTTTGGCCGTGATGGCCGCCGTGTGGTGTTTACCTACAACAATGTGGATTTTGAAATCCGCATCGTTCGTGTCATGGTCTTCCCGCAGGGTGTGGCTGCGATTGCCCCTTACATGTCCAAAATCATGGCGCGACCTGAAGCTTATACCTATATCATTGATATTGGCGGTTATACCACCGACGTTGTGAAGTTCAGCCGTGGTGGTCAGGTTGATATGGCTTTCTGTGAGAGCTTCAACAACGGCGTTATCAAGATGTACGATGAGGTTCAACGTGCGGTTCGTAATCGCTTTCAGCTGGATGTGGACGACTATACCATCGACAACATTCTGCGCTGCGGTTACAATCCCGGCAAAGAACTCAATGATGTGGTTCACACGACCGCTCAGAACTATGCCCACACTCTGATTCGGTCCCTGAAAGAGAAAGGCGTTGACTTGACGCTATCTTATCCCGTGTTCATCGGCGGCGGCTCTATCTTGATGCGTCCCGTCATTGAGAGCGAACTCGGTCGTGATGATTATCTCTTCATCGACGACCCTCGCGCCAACGCAGTTGGCTACAAAATGATGGCAGAAAGCAGGTTGGCTGCCGAAAATCGTTGATTGCGGGGTGATACACCTTGGCATCATCGAAACAAGACAAGGGTAATCAGGTGAGACTTCCGGTTTCTTTTGACCTCACAGACCCGAAACAGAAGGCGGCTTACGATATTCTGAAAAACGCAGGATATGGAAAGCGGACACCGACTATCGTAGATGCGCTTTTGAACTCTCTTCAAAGTGTTCCTGAGAGCGTCAGCCTCGAACAACGCCCTTCCTCAACGGAACTCCGAAATGTGATAGAGGAAGCCGTTGAAACTGCATTGCGCAAGTATCAGCTTTCTGGTTCTGCAGTTCAGACTCCCGAACCGCAAGTTTCGGTCCAAGACGTTGTGGCAAGGAAACCTTCTAAGGCACATAAATCCGTGCCTTCTCCATTGCCAAGACAGCCAAAGCCTCTTGAACGTCCCATGGGCAAGCAGATGCCAGAACCGGATAGACCGGCGGCTTCCGATGGAAATATGGATGTGCTGCTATCTATGGCGGACGCTTTCTATTAAAAATAAAGAGCCTCGTACACCAGATAAACTGGATTGTACGGGGCTCTTTTTGTTTGTCGAATTACTTGCTTTGCTCTTCTTTGGCTTTTTCCTCGTTCTGAAGATTCTGCGCAAAAGCGGTGAGAACTTGCGAGCAGCGGCGTCTTACCATAGCAGAGGAAGGGCCTTCTTGATTAAGATTGGCGATATCTGCGGCAGCGTTATAAATGATATGTGGGCCGAGAGCTTCGATGGAAGCACCAATTTGCATGTAATCGGCGAATCTCTCTGCTCTGTTTTTTTCACTCTGAATGTTGATGAGTTCTGAAATGTCGTAGTGGAAAACATAGCAGAACGCCAACACCAACTCGAGCGGCATCTGCTTTGTGCCTTCCCGAATGTGCTGGATGGTTTTATAAGAGCATGTAGAGCCTAGAAGCGTGTTGTAGAATGTCGTAACATTTAGCCCTGACGCTATTCTCTGAGCTTCCATTACAGACAATATCTGTTTCTGAGTTTCTTTGTTCCACGAATCAAGCGGCATCCGAATTTGATTTGCGTATTGAACAACGTTATCCATGGAAATGTCTATATCTTGATTTGTCAAACTCATGCACCTCCTGACAGTATTTCATGGGAGCATACCCCTATATACAGTATATCACAAAGTTGTATGAAACGCAATTTAATTCAATAGTATCAACAGTTTTGCGACCGCTGTCCATCATATTGCAACGTTCAGAATTTTGCTAGACAACAAGTTGTACATATAATGTGCTCAAAATTTGGATGCACACTATATATTGTGGTCAGATATGCATTTTTCTATTGCAAACACTATATATTGTGGTATAATGCAAATATGATACAAGATATAGTGTCCGGGACATTAAAAAGTATTCTTGCGCGTCTGTGCGAATTGGCTATCATTTGAGGTAGTATCCTGTTAAAGATAGCGAGGAACAATGCTTTGAGCTAAGCCTGAACATCGAAGACAAATCATGGCGACAACGAAACCTGAAATAATAACAATCATTTGAGTCGAGGAAGTGCGTTTATGATATCAAGTAAAAGACCTATCGTTGTATACATTGAACAGGCAAGAATCCCGGACGAGACAACAAGCATCACGAGAAGCGAAGTGCCCATCACCGGCGATATCGTGGTCCACCATCGTATTCAGAACGGAGCCAATAACAAAGCTATGGGTGATGGCTTTTTGAAAGAATTGTATGACGTCCTTAATGGAGCGGTCGGCGAGAACCTGAGATTTGAAGATGGGGCTTCTGTTTTTGTCTATACTTCCTGTGCAAGAAGCATTGAGAATTATGAGAATTTTGAACGAAATATTCGGTTTGGGTCCGATTTACCAGTACATAGTTTCCGAGCGTGCCAGAAAATCTTCAATCTTTGCAAAGAAAATCATTATGATTTGCACATGTCTGAAAATACAATGCTTGGTGAAACCATCAAAAGCGACGCGAGAGCTGAGCTTTTGAATGTTTTGAGGAAAACAGGGGAGAGGGGGAAAATGAATGATGGCACTGGAAAATAATCTGGTTGTGGATTCGGATGCTGAACTGAAAGCTTTCTTGAGTTCCATCCTGTCCTCGGAGGGAATTGTTGTGAACATCAATCGAACTTTTATTGCCTACAGCAACGGCACGAACCGCAATAGGGTGTTTGCCCGATGCGCGAACCGGATGGCGCAAAAAGGAACCGACGAAAAATTCGTTGTCATTGCCTTGATGTGCTATCCGGCATTGAACTGGATTCTCAAAGCACGAGATATCGATGCTATGATTGAACAGCTCCATGATATGGATACGGACGGTTCAGTCCGTAACATCTCGGAGATTCAGTCACTGTTGGAAAACAGCACAGGTTACGTAAAGCCTCGTTTACATCTGGAAATGCGTAAACTTTTCTTTGCGAGATGCCAACAGCTGGTGGATGCAGTTGATGATGCAATGAATCGGGCGGTATTCCGGAGTGCTCAGCCTTGCAAGCCAGCCCGCATTTCACTGGCAATGGCAATGCTTCGTGGCTCTATTTTGGACAGCGACCCGGTATCTGCCGTTATGATTCGGAATAACTTTGATGGAATCATCGAAGATATTGCGAAAGTCGGTGGCGAAGCCATCAAGGAACTGGTTCTCCAGTTGGCTCCCAATGAGGGAGTTGTCCAGGGCGCTGAAGCTGCTTATCTCTATCACAACACAGAGGTACTGCTTCGTGAATATTCCCGTATTACGCATCCGTCAAGCGTTGACGGAAACAGTACCCTGCGCTTGATTGCAACTGCTGGCAATCAGTTGGATGCATCTGACCATAAATCGGATGCACGCTATGCTCAGGCACAGATTCTTTTGCAGTATGCAAAGTTGATTGGCGGCGCAATCGAGCTGCTGAAACAGTTCCCGGACGGTGACTCGAAACTCTACGATGTGCTGATGCTCGTCGTCAATGAGAAGTATGGCCCGAACGGAACCGATGAAGCAACTCTCGCCAAACAAGTAGGAATCAACAGTTCTTACTTTTGCGAAAAGAAACATCGCGCATATACCGCACTCTCTGCTCTTTTGTGGGGATGCGATATTGAGTCTTTGCTATCTTTGCTTAGCAAGGATTAGTTTTCTGTTACCCAAAATCGAGACTGTAATTTCGACTAATGGCAGGAGGTTAGCGAAAATGGCAAGCAACAATGGTTATCTTACACACTGCCGCATCTGCGGTACACCGATTTTCAGCCTGGGGAACCGTCAATTTTGCTCTGCGTGCTACGCTCAGAACCGGCGCAATGCAGCACATCGCAGCAATGCGGAAGCCAAAATGAGAAGAGAACAGGCAAAGCGCGAGGAGGAAAAAATGAAAGCATCTAATAAAACTGTTACGAGCGCACAGGAATTGGCTATGAGAGCAAAGCTCTCTGAAATGGGTGGTATCTCTTACGGGGAACTGTCCTTGTGGGAAATGTCTCACGGCCTGGAATTCTCTGCATGGGAACACGAATGGGAAAAGCTCAACGGTGGCACGAATTCTGACGGCACCAAGTTCCCGGACCATCTGCCGGAAGGGTTCCCGAAGCGCCGTGTTCCGCCGGAGCATCCTTGGGTCCATTCGGCTGCCTGCCATGGCTAATCACCGGAAAAAGTATAAACGGTCTGAGGATTACCGAAACCGGTATATCTTGAATCATCCCGGAACTTTTGGAAAGTTCTACATGTGCCCGTATTGTGGACGCATTATGACGCGCAATTCGATGCAGGTTGACCATATCATTTCCATCAATCTGGCTAACGAGCATCGGGCGTACCGAATCCTTGTTCCGAACGATGACATCAACAATATCCGAAATCTAACGGCTTCTTGCCCTGAATGCAATAACAGGAAATCTGATTCGGGCGGCGGCTGGATATTCCTTGGCCGATTCGGCAAGTACATCTTTATTTTGATTTGGGCAATTCTTCTTTTGTCTTGCTTAGCTTTTGTCCTATGCTGCATGTCTGGGACTCTTAAACGTGGCTTTTTGATTCCATATGTTGCAGATATTGCAAATGTTTTGCTGCACTGGATTTCCGACACGATTGCTCAAATGTTTCGATTTAATACATAACACCACACAAAAACCGAAAGGAGATATTTGTTCATGGAACCGAATTCGACTCTGGGCGAGCCTATTGGCGTTGTCCACGTTACTATCAACGGCCAGAAAGTTCCGGCCAATGTCTATGCCGACCGCACCTGCATCATGCCGGATGGCACGATTCGAAAGGTCAAACAGGAGGTGGTCGATGCACTGCTTGCAAAGAAACGTGCGGCAGAGATTCCGGCTCAGACTCCTGCACAACAGGCCCCCGTTGCTCAACCTTTTATTACCCGCGTTCAGTCTCAGCCTGTTGTTCAGCCCGTGCAGCCTGCCGCACCTCAGCCCGCTGTTCAGACTCCGCAGACCACGATGCAGTATGGCGTTTCTGCTCATGGCGTCTCTCCTGCACAAGCTCCTGGATATCAAGTGCCTGTAACGGGTTCTGTTGAACAGCCTTCCCAAGCGACTGCATCCGTTCCCTATATTCCTGACCCCAATGAACTTCCGGACCAGATGACGGCCACTCGCCAGACAATGGTGGCTCAGGAATTGATGCAGCAGGAAGCAAACGAGGCGGCCAAGAAGCGTTTCGGGCTTGGCAAGGGCAAAAAGGAAAAGCCTGCAAGCGGCGTTCACCACGCCGCACCGGCACCGACTCAAGCCGCCGCAGAGCCTGCTCGGCCTTCGCAAAAGAAAAAGAGCAGCAAGGTCATTGCAGCAATTCTGGCAGTTGTCATCGTTGGCGGTGTGGCTGGCTATGCTTTCGTACCGCCCGTCTATGATGGTGTAAACGGAGTTCTCACTGCTGTAACCGGACATCAGGTTGGCGTACCTCCTGTATCTGAGAACGGCGATAATGATGTCATCACGCCTCAGCCGACCGTCAATCAACCCGCATCCGGCAGTACCGACACCACTTCCAATGAAGTAAACAAGGTTCTCGGCGATATCGACATGAGCGGCGATGTCACCATTGAATTTTACGCCAACGTTAAGACTGCAGATGGCAGAGAATATAAAGTTCCTCTGTCTACCGCAAACCTCACCGATGGCACTCTGACTGCACTTCTGGATTCCGGCGGCTATCCGCTGACTCAGAATGCTCAGTGAATCGGTATCAGCTTACACAAATCAACTTCAAAAAGGAGGATAAGCGGGGCTGATGCCGCTTCTTGCCAACAAGTAAAGAATGCAGCATTAAAAAGCCCAGCCGATTTCGCGTCGGTTGGGCTTTCTCGCTTGAATGAAACATGAACAATATGATTAACTCGCAGAAAATCAAATACGCTCTCTGTGCTGCTGGCAGTGCAGCTCTTGGCCTTATCTTTGCACTGTATACACGAAGAATTGTGCTCATTGCTGCTGGATTTTTTGTAGCCGGGTATTTTGTCGTGGAATATCTGGGAGTTGTACAGAGGGCGAAAGACGGGAAATATGTCACGGTAAAGGCTTTGGCCGTCTCGGCTGACCAGCAGCGTGACATGACCGGCATTAAAGAGACTTGGCGGTTTGTCCCGGTAGATGAAGAGGGAAATCCGCTTCGTGACACAGCTTCCCACGACATCTTCCTCACCGTAAAGCAAAAGGACCGTGACTACCATATTGGTGGAACCTACAACATGCTGTTTTGCCTTGAAGACGATAAGGGAATGAACAACGAAACGCTCGTCAGTATTGAACAGTGCTTTCCAGCTTCCTCGACCGCAAAGAAGGCTCAGGAACCGGTTCAAGAGCAGGCCGCAACGCAAGAAGTTGGCGCAAGCGTGAAGAAAGTGAACTTCCAGAACGTAACCAACAAACCCAAGCTGATTGTGCTGGATAATCGAAACCGTAAGCAGGACGGTGATACTGAATGAACTTTCCGATGATTGTTCTTTTGTGCTTCGTGTGCTGTCTGTTCTCGTGCAGAGTAACGAAAGATAGAAGAACTCTGACGGGAATCGTGGTCATGGGTAGAACCTATAAGCGACGCAGTAAATCGCTGGAAGCGACGGCACTCGAAATCATTGTGACGGATACAGGAAACACTGCCCTTAAATTGGAAGTTCCGGGGTGCAAGGATTATGTTGCTTTGCGCCTGAACCGCCACGAAGTAAAAAAATTCAAGGAAGCCTTGATAGCGTGCGGGAACGAGCCGATGGTCGTGACTCTGTTTCAATATAAAGTCAACGGCAAGCACTGTTATATTCTTTATCATGAGCCCGGCAAGGAAGACTCGTACCCGAAATTTGACGGCGCAAAAGAAGATGAGCTGAAAACAAAATGCCGCACCGCTCGCAACATTGCCTTTGTGCTCTATGGCTTCTCTCTTATTCTGTATCCATTAGCGTGGTGGGTATCGGTAATCCTGATAGTAGCTGCTTCCGTCCTGATATACCTGAACATTCCCTTGCTGGATGATGAACTTTGGTTTGATTCCTGCGAATTCATTAAGCGTCCGAAACAGGTAAAAGGGAAGAACTCGGATTCTGATGTTGTCGCATCTCAGGCATCAATTATCCTTGAAGAGATTTCTGAAAAATATCAGGACAAAGGGAAATCGGACAAAGACTATGAACAGCATCAGGAAACATCTGCTAAACCGACTGAAAAAGAACCGACCAAGGATTCTAAGAAACCCGAAACATCCGCCCTGATTAACAACAACGAACCTGTAAACGTCAAGGTGAACATTCACACCGAAATCAATCCGGAACCCTCCGAAATCCTTGACGTTCTGGCAGATGAATCTGAACCTATCGTTCCTCCCGCCCCTAAATCTGCATCGACTCCCCAAAATGCAGATGCCGCTGAGCCTTTTGATTCTGCGGACATCTTTGAGCCAGAGCTGGAGCCTGAACCGAAGCCCGAAAAAGAGTCGGTCTTTGATTTGCCTGTGGATGATGACGATACGCAGGACCCCTTCGCTGAAGAAGACTCTGATTCCCCCGCTGGTCTTTCGTTTGACCCCAGTGGGGTTGACATGGACGATGATAAAAAGGACCCGTTTGCGGAGGATGACGGTAACGTGTTCAATCCTCCTGATGATGTGAATGAACATGAAGAGGAACCGGATATGGATATGATGGACTTCGATATCCCTGCTTCTTCTGAACCCGATACCGTTGACAGCCCCGCGATAGAGCAAAAGCCGCCTATGCCGGATAAAGTTCCTGACCTGCCCGCAAAAGAGACAAATGCGTTCGGCACTTCCAAAGCAGTCGTGGCCGAGCCTAAAGCCAAACCTCACGAGCCTGCAAAACCCGTTGAGAGCCATCCGACTCAGCCCCGGCCCCAAAAGCCTGATGTTCCTCAGACACCAAAAGCTGAACCAAAAGTTGAACCGGTAGCACCAGCTCAGCGCCCAAAAGCAGACAGGGAAGCGGCTCTCGCGGGCTTTAACATTACTCGCAAGGTCGAACCTTCAAAAGAAGTGAAGAAGCCTAAGAAACCCATCACGGATAAGCGGACGAGCACTTCAAAATCAAGTCCCAAGGAGGACTCGGCAAAGGCACCTAAACAGAAGCAGCCATCCAAAGAGGCTCCTGCAAAATCGCAAAAGAAACCGGCAAATGAAAAGCAGCAGAATTCTGACGAACCCAAAAAGGCCCAGCCGTTTGACCAGAGCTTCCGAAAGCGTGGCAGAGGCTCTTCCAAAAAGGCCCAGCAGAGCAATGGTCAAATCAGCTTTGAAGAACTTCATTGAGTACAAAATTCGCCCAAACGCTCCGAAACTTGCGGAAATGTGCGAATCGCGAATAATGGAAAATGTTGAGCCGGTCTCCCATTTTCCAGCTCAATCGTATTATCCGTAAAATGGTCGCAAGTCAGAGGCAAGCAAAAAATGAAGACTCTCAAACAAATTGTTGCGCTGCTGCTTAGTATTGCTGCTTTGCTCGCATCTATCTTTTCTCTGATGGATGTCAAACGAAATGTTGAGCGAAATAAGCAGGCAGCAGATTTCGCAACACAGGCGATTCTTTCGGCTCAGTCATCTACGCTGTTGGAGCCGACACTTGATGTGGATGCCAGCCGCCTTGAACTTCTTTCTACTGAGGTTAGGAACACGGAATTAACACCCGTCAATCAAACTCTTGATGTTCAGGCTTCTATTCAGAAAATCGATAACAAGTTGAAGAACATCCAGGAAGAAAAGAATTCCGAAAAAGAAAAGGAAGAAGCAAAGGCCGAGCAGCAGGCAGAAGCGACACCGGCAGGTCCGAACTATAACGACGATAACGATTACCCGAACTTCTGCGGCCGATTGCATATCCCTGCGGCCGGGGTAGACGTTGCGCTTTATAACAACACGGACCAGGAAACCTGCAACCGTGAAGACAGCGCATGCGTTTTCCCAAAAGCACCGCAAGATGGCGGCAGCAATATCGTCGCGGATAACGAAATACCTGGCCTGACATCCGTGACAATCGGCTCGACCGCATATGTCATCACTCCGTCTGGCGAACAAATCAACTACGTCTGTGTGGATGCCTGTGACGGCCACAACGATGTGACTGGTTTTGATGCTTTGCAGAAAAATGACGGAACGGTTGTTTGGGGTACTGCGGACCTTATCGTATATACCTGCCTGAACGATGCCTACAATGTTCGCATTGTCTGCTTCAACCGGGCTTGAGGAGGAAAAGCAGTCAATAACCCACGACTAAAGTCGCGGGCTTGCTCCGGTAAGTCTACGCTTTAGAAGTGTCCGCAAGGATATGTTGACTACCCTTTGCGCATTAAGTTGCGCCCCGTTATAAGCGAATAGACAGTTACCGTACGGTGTAAATCCTAGCCGTGCGC
>ENA-OPYE01000200-OPYE01000200.1-human-gut-metagenome-genome-assembly--contig:-NODE-200-length-51572-cov-4.675777_pt1 | contig 51572 bp, 73 predicted proteins | sample MGYA00241063_ERZ501442 | MGnify/ENA primary metagenome ERZ501442 (study PRJEB25962, sample SAMEA1967055) | human gut metagenome | biome: human gut; feature: human-associated habitat; material: faeces... | reverse complement strand
AATCTATTATCCGCGAAAGCGGATATAGGAATTATCCGCGAAAGCGGATATAGGATGGCCGCCACAGCCCAGGCCGGGAAGGCTGCACAGGAGTTCGACTCTCCTGCTGGGCACAATTGGCAATATTGCCGAGAGAATTAAAATAAACTATAATATGGATAAATTTAATTTAGTAGTACGTGCTGCAAGAGAATTGACGCGTGCCGTACAAGAGAATTATTATGACCTGTCAGACCTAAATAATATTAATTACAGCGAGGTATGTGAATGGTGTAACTTTCCTGATTTACAAGACGGAGGTATATATGAACAGGCTATTGATGCGGCTGCAAAAATTATTATAGAGATTATTAAATAACAGGAGAATTATGACACAATTACAGCAATTTTTGTTCGAATTATCGTTCGGACAGACCAGGAAAATACGCGAATATATGCTAAAACGATATAACGTGTATTGCGGTTCAATGAAAGACCTGGAGCAGGCCATAAATGACTATATACCGAACGAAGATATATTAGAAGAACTGTCAGAAGTATTGGCATGACAGGAGAGTCCTGCGCGAGAGAATGGCCGAGAGAATAACAGGCTTTGAATGGGGCAATAAAAGTAATGATGGAATAATATGGACAGCAAGAGAACTTATGTGTATAACGTGGTGCTGCGGGAGAATGACGTATGCCCACAGGGTGAGCTCCTGACAGACAAAGAGCTCGAGAGAATGAAGTTACACAATCCGAGACGCGATTGGCCGAAGACAGCAAAGGCTAAAGTATATGCCGAGAGTTGTTACATAAGCTTTGGCGTACGATTTGGACGAGAGAAACAATATATAAATACAGGAGAATAATATGAAGAAGACAGTTTATTTGTACGTTGAAAGAGACGACAGCGAATACGACTATAAAGCCGGATTTGCAAGCTACACTGAGGCAAATGACTATCGGCAAGAATGCCAACGCAGTTGGATGGGTCACTGTGACTATGTATATCTTTGGACCGGCTCCGAGAGAATTAACCTCACAAGAATGCCGAAAGACGAGAGAAACAAATCGATAAAATGCGAGAGCTTTATGACTTGTTGCCGGTTAAACCTGAGTGGCTCACAAGAGAACAAATTGATGAATATGCAGCAAGAATGAACGTAAAATAACCAACATTATTTAACGAAAAAAGTTTTTAAAGCAGTAACCAGATTAAAATAAAAGTAGTATATTTGCATATAACTTAAAAGATATAACGAATATGGTAACAATGAAATTTTCAGCAACCAAGTCAGAAACATTGTTTTTGACACCAACAATTGCAGTTGAACAAGACAACTCAGAAACAGCAATCCGATTTGCTCTTTGGCACGGCGTGTTCAGTGTAGAGGTAAGCAAGAGTTACAAAAACCGTAAAAGCTAAATAACATGGCAAGAAACGAAATATTTGTAGCGGCTTATAGGCTTGAAGTTGAGGCCACTCGAGAGAATTTGGACAGTATGGAGAACTTCATAGAAGCCATTTCGGATTGCGCTATCGTGTCCAACGATGAGGGCCATGTAGCTATCATAGTAGTGTCTTCGGATGCCTTAGGGACAACGAAATTGGCTAATATGGCACTCAAATTCTTTGGCAAGGAGGGATATAGTATAAGTACTCTCGGACTTTTAGGGCCGTTTAAAAAACTCAATTGATATTTTTTAACATAAAACTTGGAAAAAAGTTCCCAAAGCGGCTCAATAATTCAAAAAAAACATAGTATATTTGCAATATCAAAATTAAACAATAACATTTTAATAACAATTCAAAATTTACAGTATTATGGTAACAATGAAATTTTTGCAGATGACAACGAAGAAGCTGAACGCTCTTTTGGCAACAGCAAGTGATGAAGACAAGAAGGCTATCGAAGCCGTACTCGCAGCTCGTGAACAGGCTCAGGCCTCCGCTGCTCCTGCAGCTCCTGAGGCAACCGCAGAAGAGACTCCTGCAAGTGAAGAAGAAACTCAGCTCAGCCCTGAGGAAGAAGCAGCTATTAAGGCAGCTGAAGAGAATGGTGGGCTCAACCCGCTTTACAATGGCAGCAAGGCAACTCAGGAGAAAAAGCTAAAGATGACCGATGAGGACCGTCATGCACTGGCCGAAGAGCTGAAGAAGAACGTTAACCATCGTTGTCAGGCAGTTCCTTTCAACACCGCAGAATGGGTTGACGGCTATATCGTCGGAGTGATTGAAGAGAAGCGCAGCAATAAGGTGCTTTACGCAATCAAGACAGATGACGGACGCCGCATTATTAAGGTACACGACAGCAATCTCGTTCGCATTCTGGACGAAGTTGTTGAGCCGGAGAAGAAAGCCCGTGCTCGCAAAGCAAAAGACCCGGCAGACAAAGTTGAATGGACGCCGGAAGCAATTGCCGAAGAGGTTAACGAAGTTATCGGCAATGTAGGTAAAACGGTAGAATTTGAGAAATACCGCACTACAGACGAAAACGGTGAAGAGCACATTGAAATGGTAGTTGGCCGTATCGTGGCAATCGTGCCTGACAAACGAGCTCAGCGCTTGCTCTACCGCATTTCAGTTCCGGCTCCTATCGAAGGCAATCCGCTTGCAACAAAGACTATGCACAAGGTTGTGAAAGCCGAGGGCATTAAGATTGCCGAAGAGTTCGACGAAGAAGGTGCACAGCTCAATGCCAAGTATTTGGAGCGCCGTGAAGCAGCAGCAACTCGCACTCCGCTTACTCCTCAGGACCGCGTAATTCGCTGCGAGGAGAATGTGAAGAAGGCAGAGGAGAAGCTGCAGAAAGCTCAGGAAGAGCTGGAAGCCAAAAAGAAACAGCTCGAGGATGCAAAGAAGGAGCTGGATGAATATCTCGCCGGTCAGGCAAATGGAGAAACTGCCGAAGCTCCTGCTGAGACTACAGCCGAAGAGGAGTCACTTGCATAACACAGCCACCTGACACCGTTTCTCCCATGGAGCCGTCTCGAAAGAGGCGGCTCTTTTTTGCTGCGTATCTAAATATGCGGCTATTTTTGTATTATTGCGATTTATGTTAAAATATGTAAACTCATAGAAATATGCTTCTTTCGCGTTCTAGGACACTTTTAGGCTTTAGGTGTACTATAATATGGGTTAACTCAATTCGACGCGATAGAGGTCAAAAGAAGTATATCTATCAATGTATTTTTATAAAGCCTATAATATGAATTGAGGCATGGACTTTCTTGAGCTTTAAGCCACCAAGCAATTATATAAATAGCTGTTAAATTTATGACTAAAAAGTTAACTCATTTTCTTGGCTTCTAGGACACTTTTATTTGAGAATAATAGTAAACTAAATCTATAAAAAGAAATGAGGAGAGAATGAACGAGAATAATGAAATTTCATATATTTTCGAGGCGTTTAGAGCTCTATATTTTTATATTAAAGCCACAATAAACCAGTGAAAAATTTTTATGTTAAAGTCTGTAAAACAGTGATTTATATCAAGATTATTTTGTACTTTAGCTTATAAAAGAACAAAAGTAAAGCTGTTAAAAATGTTACACACTAGAACACATAAAAGCCGCATGGCCATTATGATTAAACAGCTTATGCCTGAGTGTACAAGCTGTGTAGCTCGTGTGCACAGCGGACTATGCAGCAATTGTCCATATTGGACTCCGAATGTGATACAGGAGTTAACAGAAGAAATGGCCGAGAGAATATCACAAGGCCCAATGAGAGAAATGTTGAACAAAAATAAATAATTGCAATATGGAAATAAATGAACAAGAGAATACCCAAGAGGTACAGCAAGAGAATTTGCTTGATGGCTCTCAGTCAGTTCAAGCAATGCAAGAAGAAAATGAATTGCCCGCAGCTGTTCAATTAGTTCAGCCTCAAGCTGCTTTAGATGAAATAGCAGAGCTTGAGAAGAAATATCGTGAAACTATAGAACGGGAGAATAAATGAGTAATTTTGTTTTAGATTACAGCAAAAAGCAGACTTTGCAAATATCAAATGATGCTTTTTGCTTTTTGTATTATAGTGAAGAGCCATTAGATGAAGACAATTTGGAAGAAGCCAATGAGGTATCTGAAATGTTTTCCAATAATTTTTATATAGAAGATGATTGGAAAGCAGTTGATGACTCAGACCTTATAGAATGTACTTTTGTTCCGTATGTTGAAGACCAAGCCAATTATGATGAATATGAGGACCTTACCAAATATATTCAGCAGCAAATAAAATGGCTTGATGCAAATCATATTAGAGTGTGGTGGTTTAATAACCAAACTGGAACGAGAGAATTACGCGGTGATTTTAAGGTTTATACCAATAAATATGGCCTTAAGTGTTTTCATGCAGGCAATCAAGATGAGGATTTTGTGACAGGAAAAATGAGCTTGTATTTTTTGAAGAATTTCAAGAAGCACGTAGCTTAACAAGTGAACGAGAGAAATATAAGGCAGACTACTTTTCTGTAGTCTGCCTTTTTTACATTAAGCTTTCATCTTCTTCTATAACGAGAGAATAACCGACTCCTCGTATGGTTTCTATAGCTACTCGGTTATCCATTTTAAGCATATTTCGCAACATACATATATGGACATCTAAGCTACGTTTATTAAAGTAGTTATCATCAGTCCATACTTGTTGCATAAGTATTTTCTTAGGTAATGTTTCATTTTTATAAGCACATAGTAAAGCAAGAACTTGACTTTGTTTATTATTAAGCTGTGTTTTTACACTGTCTATAGTAAGAATTTTATCTACTGTATTAAACAGGTAATCGCCTATCTCATAAGATGGCTCTATATTTCTTACTCGCACACCACATCTTTTCAAAACGGCTTTTATTCTTCTTATAAGCTCCTCAATGTTATATGGTCTTATAACGTAATCATCTGCACCTTCATCGAATGCTTCAATAACATACTCATATCGGGCCTTGTCTGATACCATTATTACCGGTATTTTATCATCTGATTTGCGCAAAAATTTTAATGGCTTTAGCCTCATAGAGGCATCTGTTGTTTTATAATGGCTTAATATGCATAAGTCATAATTCTTTTCTCTGATTTTGATTAGTATATCATTCTCAGTTGAGGTTATTACTTGAAAGCCGTTATACACCAAATAATCTACCAGGATTTTACAGTCTTCATCTTGATAGATTAAAATTCTTGGCAATGCTAATTTAGTGTTATTACTTTTCATGCCATTTCTTTAATTTTGTTTTGCAAATCGTTATATAGAACTTCATACCAAAATGGATTAAGTCTTAACAAGTCAAAGTATGAGTATACGCCTTTTTGGTATATTAAAGAAACATATTTAAGCTCTTTGTCTGCTCTTTTTTTAAGATGCTCATGATAGAACTTTATAGACTGGTCCACATTTACCAAGAATGGTGATTTATGCTCCATAAGAACTTTCTGCTCTGTATTTTGAGCAAAGTAATATGGGATATTCGGCATCGCCCAAAAAGTTAATCCAGCACCATATTCCTCACTTGCTTTATATAAAAAGCCAGGGCATGCGCGAATTGAGTCAGGATATAAGCTTTTACATATTCTTAACCTACGTGGAATAAAAGGATTAAGTAAAGTAGTTAATCGCTTGTTTATATAAGTTGAGTATTTATCAACCATTCTTGTGTGTTCTTTAACAAGTGATGAAACTAACAGCTTAATCCTTTCATTTCCTATAGGGTCACTCAGGCGTATATATTCTTGCCTGAAAGCTTCACGCTGAATACGTATTCTGTCTTCTTTAAGCCGTTGAGATTTTTTCCTTTTAGCTTCTATGCTAGCCATTGCAGCTCTGCGCTGCCCCTCAGGTCCAAATAGTTTTACACCTTGGCAATTATTTGGACCTAAGCCTGTCCATGGCATTTTATCTCCATATCTAGCTTCAATCTCTCTGTTTTCCTGCTCTTCTTCAGATAATTCAACATGCTCTTCTTCTAAGGTAATTTTTTCAATTGCCTCAGATTGAGCCTCTTGAATATCCTCATCATCGCTTTTAATTTCATCGAGAAATTCAAAGAGTTCCTTTTCGGTTAAGTCTCCATATTGCTTAATATCTTCCATGCCACTTAAATAAAGACTTGATTATATCTTTTCCAGCTTGCTTGTTAAGCAATCCAAAATATGCGATTGCAAGCATGAGCCTTGCTATTTTATGCAATACCCAGGCCAATAGATATATAGGGAAATAAAGTACACCTACACATCTCCATAAAAATTTAAGTACCTTTTTCATTTCCATAATTTTTCTAATATACTTAATGGTTGTTTTATTTCTGCAAATTGTGCATTTATGCGCTGTATATTTGCCTGCTGGTTTATAGCTTCTTTTATTGGGCTTTTTATTTCTTGTATACAGCTCAATGAGCTTATTATGCTAAACGGAGGGCATGCCATATAAACATCGGCCAATGCATCAACTAACTCATCTTTGCTTAGTTTCTGCAGATTGCTCTTTATTATCTCTCTTATTGGATTGTTCATCTTCTGCTTGCTTTAATTCAACATAAGTTCTATGAAAAGCTTCATCGCCTATTTCTTTAATAAAAGTTCTAAGTGTAGAAGGATATTCGCTTGTATTTATAGTCTTATCGACTACTTTCGCGTAAAGAGCAGCAAGAGCTTTAGGCCCAAATACCTTTTTCTCCTGCAATCTTTCAATGGGGCCTCTTTTGAATTGAACACCTGGATGTTCATTCATAATCTTCGTACGAGTTAGATACAAGTCCTTAATCAAAGCCTCAATATGCTTTTCAAACTGAGGCATTTGAATAATATCAATAACTTTCAAATCTTCCAGCTTCATTTTTTATAAGTTTTTAAGTTGTTGTTTATAATACTTTTCTTGCATATCGAAGTGTCTCTTATATATATGCAAATCATGAGCAAAATGGTAATAAGTGCCTATTGACACACCGAGCTCATCTGCAACTAATTGTTGAAGCTTTGTCCAACAATACTGGTCATTGCAAAAGCCATAAACCAAATCATTGCTTCGCATAGTTACACACATATCAAGAGTTCCTATTTGAGGCTTAATATCAAATCCGACTGATAGCGTACAAGGTGTATCATATTCATAGTCATCTTTTTCTTTACCATCAAATATAGTAAACCAAGCTTGACGAGTATCTTTATTCTCTTTAAGCTGTTTAATGCACTTTGCCAATTGGTGATTGCGAGTCCACTGCCATCCATAATTAGAATTGACAATGTTATCTCCACCATGCATTTTATCCCACATAGGAGCATGCTTTTTAATTTCAGCTACACTCCTATCTCCAGACATATACCAGGCATATTCGCGCTCTGCATATCGTTCGCTGAATTTACGCCATTCTGTTGTTATGATGCGTTGCTGAGGATTAAGTAAATAAAAACCAACATTGTAAACAGCTTTTGTTCCGACGTTAGTATTTACTCCTTGGCATATAATAAAAGCGTATAGGTCTTCAAAAGCCTCAGTAGCATTTTTATAAGCTATATTCATACGTTATTCTCTTCTTTATAATCTAATATAAGTGTAACTCCATAATAATACCAAAGAAGCTCATCAAGTTCTTTTTCAGTTTTGCAATTATATTTACATAATTCAGCTTCTAAATCCATTGGGCTTTCAATGTGTACTTCATCTTCTATGTATTTTGCCATTGCTTGTTATTTTTAGGGCATGACTTAGTAATAAAATTCGCTATTTTGCATGCATCGTTCCACTTTACTTCTTGATTTGTTATTTTGCACTTATGAATTATAATGCCTTCGCCAGGTGCTACAGGCTCTACATGCGTTTGTAGATTAAAGCAGTTACAACATATTTTATCCATAGTTAGCTGACTAAATTATTATCTACTATTTCAAGTATTTCTTGTAGCATATCTGGAGATAGGTATGGCAATCCAGTTTTTATTTTAATTGTTAGATAGTTTATTTCTTGCCGCATAGTGTTGCACAATTCATAATCTTCTTTTGAGGCATATAGCGTATATTTAGGTATACCGTCTGAGCATATATTCTCAAAATTATCTATCGTAAATTTGCTATCGCCTTTATGCACGCTATCTATAGTAATATACTTTTTACCTATGCCTAATACTTTGGCTGTATGTGATGACCATCTTGAGTCCATAGGAACAACAAATACCATGTTATTTTCTTTTATGCTTAATCTAAGCATTTTTATTCTATGTCTTTTAACGTATGTTATTTTATCCATATTATTTATTTTAGCATTGTTTGTATTTCCGCGTCATATACTACATTGTCTAGATTATCTGCGTTATATATTTCTTCTTTTGCCACATCTATTTTAACAGATATTGCAGCGTTACATTCACTTGCGTATTCTATTACAAGTTTTTCAAGCTCTTCTCTGAATTGTGCGTACGTTTTCATGCTATCAACTTATTAGTATTACTGTTATAAACTTTAAACAACAACTCTTCAGCTTCCTCATTCATGGCATTGCAAATACTTATTGCTTCTTCCATAGATAAGCCTGTAAGCTCTTCGTCATCATCATTCACTGCAATTTCGCCAGTTATAACTCTAACATCAAATGAGTTTGCAGAAGCAAAAGCCTTAGCAGCATCAAGAGCTTGTATACAAATATAGTGTACCGCATCCCAGTATATATAAGATAAAGCGCTTGTATCTTTTAATATATCTATATAAAGCTCTCTTAACTTTTCTGGCTTAAACCATCCATGCTCATCCATTCGTCTATATTCAGCAAGCCATCTGCCATATCCATTTGTGGCCTTAAACCTGTTGGCATAAACAGCCACAAATCTAAGAAATTGGTCTGTATAAATGACTTGTGGAATTTCAACTGTTTTCTTCTTGAGCTGTTTCATGTGCTTAAAGTTTATATATTCTCGCGCGTTCTAGAGCGCACCTATTATTCCATTATTATTCAATCATTCATGTACTTAAAGCGCGATATTGCGCGCGAGAATAATGTGAAAATCAATCCTTAGTATGACCCAGTAGACCCGAGTGCTCCATCACCACGCTCAGATGAACGGCTGAAAAGCTCTGACTCAGAAACTTCTTCAAGGCCTTCATACGATACAGGCACAAGAATAAATTGTGCTATTTTCATACCTGGCTTAATATGAACCTTGGCTTTGCCGACATTAACAACATGTATATGAATTTCACCTTGGTAATCTTCATCTACAATCTTGGCTCCGAGGATAACGATGCTTTCAAATGCTTCTGCTTTCGGTGTTCTACCAGCTCCAAGGCAAGCCCATTTAGAAGTTACAACTCCTGATTTATCGGCTGCCATAAGCATATATCCTTCTGGAATTTCCATCTTAATACCTGATGGTATCAAAACATCAGTTCCTGGATTTACGATAAAGCCTTTGTTACTGCCAAAGTTAGGAACGAAAAAATCAATTCCTGCTGCTTTACCAGTTCCACGAACAGGGGACTTTACATTTCTTATTTTTGCAAATTTCATGACTACATCATTTTAACAAGTTCCTTAGCTGCTGTTTCTACAGCTCTAGCAAGTCTATGTTCAACTTCTGGACTTATAAGGCTGTAAACTCCTTCTTTTTCAAAAGCATCAGCCATGATAGCTCCAATTTTTGAAAGCTTAGGATTAGAAGTGTTAATGCCATGCTTATTCATAAGTTCTTCGTTGTACTCATACTTAATACCTCTGCCATTTTCTACAGGAACGAGCTTAGCTATTTCTGCATAAGTATTTGACTTTCTGCTCGGAACAGTGATAATAATCTCCTGATTGGTTGTCATGCACATATCTGTGCACATTTCCATTACTTCATTGAAGTTGCGTTTAAACTCTCTTGGAGTTACTGAAATTAAACTTTTCATAATGATGCCAAATTAGCAATTAAGTTCAACATATATGTTTTGTCTTTATCTCTTCTGAGCTTCATCTTATCTTTTAAGGCGAGAGCTACTAGCTGAACATTTATAAGATGATGTTTTGCATGAGACTCTTCGATTATATCGATTATATCCAATACTACCCCTTTGGATATAATCTCATCGTAGCTTTCAGTCTTGTCAATGATAGCATTTATCTTGACTCCACCAATTACAAATGAGTAACACTTGCTTTCTTCATAGTTTTCATTCTCAAGGCCAGACAGGAATTGAAGTTCTTTTAACTTTGCTTCCTGCTCTTCTTTCAGATGAAACACCTTTATATCTATATCCTGTGGATTAGACGGAACTCCGAGCATAGCCAGAGCAGTTGTACCTGTTACCATATACTCAATTCTATTTGCATTGCAAAAGTCATTGAGTTTGAATAAAGCTTCTTTTATCTTCATATCTGTTACATTAAATCGTCATCGAATAAACTTGATTGCTCAGTGGCTTTAGGAGCAACTTTTACATCTCCAGGCTTACGCTTTAATACCCAAAGAGTATTACGTGAAGCATCCGGGAACATAGGAGCCATGATATTGGCAATGAGGTTTGAGTCATAATACTCTTTAAGAGCATCAAACATTTTCTGCTGCCAATCATTCATCAGTGGCTTATAGTCTTTAGCCGAAGCAAATGTACCGAACTTCTTTACTATGTTGAAATGTTTCAGCAATATGCCTTCAAGCTCCCAATGGTCAAACTCTTGTACGTCAACCCCACGCCCATCACCAGAATCATAAGTATGATTACCAGCCGCTCCTACAGATGGATCGTAGTTCGGAGTTGAAAGGTAATAAGTAGCATTGTTATTACCACAGGCCTTAAAGTTCTCAAGGAACTTATGAGCATTTTGTTTGCCTACGTGCTCAAGTACTTCAAATGCACAAACCTTATCAGCATTAAACTTGCTGAAATCCATGTAGTTTTTAACAAGGTCTGCTACATAAAAATGAGCCCAAGGTACATCTGCATACTTTTCAGCAGCTTGTTGAATTGTTTTTTCGCGAATATCAATACCAATATACTCTTTCTGCTTAAATTTGTTTCGGTATAACACCTCAAGTAAATTAGCAGTCCCGCAACCAAAATCAACGATAGATTCACCTATCTTGGCTTCTTTCAAAATGTGAGTCCAACGCAAATAATGCGCAAACTGATCTCTGTGGAATACATGACGCTCAAACGCCTGGTCTGGTCTGAGGTCTGTTGTGTTATAAACTTTTGCCATAATTATTTTTAATTTTATCTCTAAGTTCTTTATTATTTTTTTGATAGTTTGTTAATAGTCGACACAATGGCGGCAAATAATAAAGCCATATATACTAACAGTAGTAGCCCTTGTATACATTCACTATGCACATACATCATAATAAATATAGGCGAAATCATTACACATGCTATCACTATTGCTATAGGTGCAAGGCATAAACCTATTAAAAAATTTTTAATAAACTGCTTCATGATTATTTGTCATTAAAAATTTCTTTATGTTCTTCTAAGTAGTCATTCATAGAGCCCATATAAGCAATCGCATCAAGAAGATTATCCTCTTTGTGCGCATAAGCCTCACGTGATAACTTAAGAGCTATCATAGCTCTATACATACCAACAGTTGTTATTTGCTGGTCTTTAGGCGACATCAAATTATAGAGAGCTGCTGCTCTTTTCATTGATGCCTGAAACGGCCCGTATTGACGCTCTTTTTCCTCTGAGCGCTCATTTACGATTTGGTCTGCTTTTTTCAAAATGTTACTCATTGCTTAAAATTATTTATTATTTTGTCTTTTAAATCTGGATTATCCTCAAGCATTTCTACAAAGAGGTCTGCCGCAACGTTTATACTAAACTGCCTCATATCATCATTTTCTTCATATCGCTTAAGGAAAAATAATATTTCTTTAAGCATTGCATTATTCTCTCTTAGCAGTTTAAGTATCTCGCCCATTACAGCATTGATTTTAGTTCTGCTTTTAATCTTTTTGCATCAGCACCTCTAAATGTTTGTGCATTTGCCAAGAAGTATCTAACAATATCTCCTGCAGTATCATAAAGATACATAGCATTCGGGTCTGAAGTGTCAAGTGTTAACATTGCCTCTAAATAAGGCACCGCACCAAAATATACATTAAGCCATGTTGACTTTATATCTTTGGCTATTTGCTGAAAGGTTCTTTTCTTGTCCATTTTATTATCTTTATTTAGATATGCGAATATACTAATTTTCTCCGAGAATAGAAAATTTTTTCATTATAAAATGCACTCACTTAACACTTCTTAACTTGGCCAGATTTTATTGCTCTTCTGGATATTCTATTTGCAGTAATTCTTTGCAAAATTGAATAACTTGCTCATAGTTATTATATGCAGTTTGAGTAATAATTCTCCGCTGAAGCATTGTTAGCTTATTTTATCTCCTAACTGAATAGCTAACTGAGCATAATGAATACATTTCTTTATATCCTGTGCTCCATTTTTAGCTTTATACCTGCTAATATATTTTATAATGCATCCTTGTATAAAAGAGCATCTTAAAGCAGTTATAAGCTCTATTGGTTGCATAGCCATATCTTTATAATGGCTACCACCTATTTGTACATCTGTTGCTTTCATATCAATATACTTTACGTTTACGATTATCTGGTATATGCCCATTTGCTATTCTAAGCTCGTCCATAAACATTACAGAGTTGTAATGAGGTGGAAATGGCTTTACTATTTCATACATTGTATCTTTATGCATTACAAAGCCATCATTTACGGCTTTTACATAACCAAGCTTTAAGAGCTTATAAAGATACGCAGTTTCTGAAGTTCTACCAGGCTCTTTGCCTAATAGCATTTCTTTTGAGCTGATAACACTTCCTACGTTATCGTTTACCAGTTTAATCATTCTAGAAAAAACCGGAATTGCTTTACCATTTCTTCCCATTTTTTATACTTTTTTATATGTTCCTTTTTCCATTTTTACTATAATTCCTAAAGATACTAACTCTCTTAAGCAAGTATCAACTGTAGAATCTATAGTTCTAAAGAATTTAGAGTTATTATCTATACTTTTTCTACTGGTATTTATTAACTCTTTTCTAGTAATTACTGATTTTTCTTTAAGCTTTTCAGCTATAACTTTTTTGAATTCTTGCTTTGTAAACATATTACATAAATTTTTTATATTTGTCAATTTTTGCTTTTATGCTATCCATTAAGGCATTTTGCTTTTTATCTTTTGCTTTAAGTGCTCTGATCACATCTTCATCGTGAGTGCCTTGCAATATCAAATGATTTATAACAACATGATTTTGCTGTCCTTGTCGATATAATCGAGCATTAAACTGCTGATATAATTCAAGACTCCATGTTTGCCCAAACCAAACTATTATACTGCCTCCTGCTTGAAGATTAAGCCCATGACCTGCTGATGCTGGATGCGCTAACATAACTTGTATTTTACCAGCATTCCAGTCTTCAATATCTTTATTGTTTTTAAGCTCTCTTGGCTTATATTTTTTAAGGTACTCAACAATTCTATCTCTATCAAACTGATAGGTCCATGCCACAAGTACAGATTGGCCATTTGCATCTTCGATTATTTCCTTAAGAGCTTCAAGCTTAATATCATGAATTGGAAATACATTTCTTTCTTCATCATATATAGCTCCATTGGCAAATTGAAGTAATTTATTTGAAAGGGCGGCGGCATTGACTACGTTTACTTCCACAGACTTTTCAACAAATACTGAATTGCCATTTTCGTCTTCTTGCTCAACAGTTTCAGTAGCACTTATTAAGTCAAGCACTTTATTCTTTTCAAAGTCATCATATTGCTTCTTTAGAGCTTCAGGCATTCTAAGCTTTATATAGTTATCTGTCCTAAACGGCATTTCAAGATAATCATCAGCTTTCATGCTTATGCAAATATCCTCTATTTTCTTATGTATTAGATATTCTGAGTCACTCATCAAATCGTATGAATATACGACATGACCATTTGTTTGACCTGGCCGAAAATACCTTTCTCTATATCTGGACATTGTCTTTTCAAGGCGCTCGCCTCTATCCATAAGATATATTTGAGGCCACAAATCAATAAGTCCATTTGGAGCAGGTGTACCAGTTAGTCCTACTAGCCTTTTAAGATAAGGCCTTGCACCACGTAATGCCTTAAAACGCTCTGATTTATAAGACTTAAAACTGCTAAGCTCATCAACTACTACCATATCAAAAGGTAATTTGCCTCCACCATATAAAGCACAAAGCCATGCAACATTATCTCTTGATATGATATAAATATCAGCTTTTGTTTCCATAACAGCTGCTATTCGCTGTTTAGCAGTACCTATAATCTTAGAAAAGCGCAAATGCTTTAAGTGGTCCCATTTCTCTGCTTCTTCTTGCCAAACTGACTCAGCTACTCGCTTTGGTGCTATGACTAACACCGAGTTAATCTCAAGATAGTCAAACATCAAATAGTTTACAGCTGTCAGTGTTGATACTGTCTTACCCAATCCCATATCAAGAAATACTCCACAAAATGGGTGAGTAATTATATGCTCCGCACAGGCTAATTGGTATTTATGTAAATCTGTTTCTTTCATCTTTTGTTACTGTTAAATATAGCTAAACAAGCTAAACCAAACCAAACAAAGCACCTATTATAAATGCAACTATGTTACTTATCATAAATTATACTATCTATAAATTGTTCAACGCCTTTTATCGTATCTATTACTTCAACTCTAAAACCCAAAGCTCTAAGCTTATTGTGCATATATGCCTGTATGCGTTTAGGCTTTCGCCCAGTTGTTTTTAATTCCACAAAAACTATTTTATGGCCCGGAAATAAGCACATTCTATCTGGTAAACCTATAAGTTGGTCGCACAACAGTTTTATGCACATACCACCATTTATCTTAACAAGCTCAACCAATTTGCGCTCTACAACTTTTTCACTGTCTACCGTCTCTTTCTTCATAAGTTAAATTTATTGAACTTACAGTTACTCCTAGTATTTGCAATGACTGATTAAGCTTATCTTTAAGATTTTTCTTGAATTGAGCTACATCATTGCAAGCATTCTCTTCTGTTACATGATTTTCATCATATTTTATTGTTCTTAAAGAACCATCGGAGAATTTGCATACAGCTCTTAGTATTACATATTTCATAACCTGGCCATATAAATGTTATACTCACACTTATCCAAATTAAATTCCAGTTTGTCAACACAAAACTTTTGGCCATTGTATATAACGACCGTTTTGACAGATGGAATATGTTCTATATTTCTTGTTACAAGAAGCACAGAATTACGGTAATTTCCGTATTGCGTTTTATAAAAATTTGCTATCATAATAAGCTATCTTTACGTTTATAGTATTTTTGTTTACCATATAAAAGAAAGTTCTTAGTGGATGCTATAGCTTCCCATTCAGGCAATGACCTAAGAATTTCATTAACCTCTCTGGTATTATATCTTGACATTTCTGTCTTATCTTTGCCAAGGCACTCACACCATACTTCAGCAATACAGACAAAGTCTTTTTGTACTGTACCGTTTTTAGACAATGGGTCTTCGAGCCAACGTCTTCTGTCATACAGGTCCATTTTATCCCAGTCATCTGGAAATTTAGTGTTAAGATATTCTTCAATAATACCTTTTCGCTCATCCGCTTCTGAGTGTTTATGTTGCTCAATCTTAGCAATTATATCTTCATCACCAACAAGGTATAAAGGTTCTTTTGCCAAATATAGTTGATATGCTTCAGCCCATATTTGATTTACTTCATCTTGTGTAAGGTCATCATTTACAGACTTTGTGGCATATTCTGGTCTTACATCTATAGGCATAAATCGTCTATTTCCTGTCGGGTCACGTAAGAAATCTTTGTTGTTAGTAGTACCAAAAAATACGCATTGGCGCTTATATGTTTCTACTGTTCTACCATACGCCGGCCTGAACATATCTTCTCTTTTTGATATGTAGTGCTTGATTGACTCTACTTCTGCTTTCTTAAGGCCTGAAAGCTCTGCCATTTCAATCAGCCATGCCCCTTGTATCTGTTCAAATGACTCCTTGCCCTGCACAGTTGTGAATGTATCTGAGAACCATTCCATGCCGAGCTTTTTAACGAAAGTACTTTTATACGTTCCCTGTTCTCCGACCAATATGAGTGCTGTGTCGAATTTAACTCCAGGCTCAAAAACTCTGGCAACTGCAGCACAGAGCATTTTTCTAATGGCAGCTCTAGTATAGGCATTATCTTCTGCTCCAAAATAATCGATTAGCAATGTATTAACTCTCGGTATACCATCCCACTTTTGAGCGCATATATACTCTCTTATCGGATGGAACTTTTTCTTTTCAAATTCAAGCGCAAGTGCATCATCCACTTTTTGACTTGACACAATGCCGTAAACACACTCAATGTAATTACGAACACCAGAATAGTCAACATCACGAAGAGGCTCCACAGTATCGACTTTACGCCATGGTAACGAACGTGTAACATATCTTTTATTATCAAAAATGTTTAGCTTAAATACATCTTTTAAGAATTGGTCATGCTGAATTATTATATTCAGGTTATTGGCAGAATTATCATATTCGCCTTTTGTATTAGCATCAAGCTCTTCTGTCCATGAAGTATCATATTCTTCAGGAACTTCTGCTTTTGCTTCTTCTGCAAACTCGAATTTAGCCTCAGCAAACTTTTCTTCGGCAATATGCTTTTTTGTTGTAGAGTCCTTAGAAGCAAATTCTTCCATTGCCTTAAAGCTCTTTTTATCTTTGTCTTCTTTTTCTTTGCCTGTATCTAAATGGCCAAATTTATGTATGCGAACTAAGTCAAATGCATTACATAGTCTACCTCCAGCAGGGTCTGTTCCATGATGAGAATATGCAAATTTATCATCATAGACTATTAAGCCCGCAGCTGTAGAACCATTTATATACGTATATCGCCCTTCTCCAGCTGGTGTATATACATCTGAAAGAAAAGTCTCAATAGCTTCTTGTATAGTATAAGTACGACAGAAAACACCAATTATGCCTTTTTTATCTTCTGGGTCTTCTTGCTTTTTGATAGCTTGCATTATTACATCTGTGCTATCTGTAGCAGTTGGCCATTCACTCGTATCATGCCAATCATTATATAGCCCAAGAATATAATCGGCTTCAAGGAAAGGTCCGTCTTGAAATTCAAAGTAGTACTCCATATCTGATGATACAGACGGCCAGAACATAAGTCTATTTACATCAAAAGTTGACTGGTCAAACAAATCAATGTTTAGGTCTCCAGCGACTTTTCGTGCAATGGCTTGATATTCTTCTTGAGATACTTCCCTATCTAGGGGAATTATCAATCTATGCCTTGGCTTTGTGGCACTCGACTTATGAGTTGAGTGTATAACTGCTGCACATCCAAATAGCATTGTAAAATCCCACCAAAAATTCTCATGTGAAAAGTCCACATCCAAAGTAAGAAGTTGGCGGTATAAAACATTGGTTTTATCGCGTCTGCCATTTGTGAGAAATCCTCCCACAAAGCCACCAACATCTTTTATCTTGCTTTGCTCCTCCTTAGTGGCATTCATGAACTGCTTATATGTTTCAGCAGTTACCACTGGAGTAGATAGCTTTTGAACTAGAGCATTCCAAGTAATTTTGGTATTTTTCCATATCTTACTTGAAACACTCATTCCAATAGCTATGCTAAGATTTTCATCATATTCTAATTTACCTACTTGCATAAATACTAATCATTTTTGGTAAAAATCCATAACTCCTCCATCTGCATTAAGTGGAAGGTCTTGTGCCCACAAAGGTGGAGTTGACATGATTTTTACCAAATTATCATACCATAGCTGAGCATTCTCTTCTGGAACCTCTGTTATAACTTCATCGTGTATTGAACCCACAATTCCATATCCAGCTTTTTCCATTCTAAGCATAGCATCACCTAACAAATCTCTTGATACAGCTTGAACTATATTTTCTGTTAGTTTGCCGCCATAGGTGTCTATGCTTATCCATTGTTTTGTTGTCTGGTCGATGCCTCTATAGCACAAACTTCGAATTGGAACTGTAGAACGGCCTATTTTCTTATCTTTGAATTCAGGCTTATAATAAAATAGTTTTCTGCCTACAGGCAATTCTATTGTCATAAATTCACCGTCACAATCAAATATAACATTTTTACTAGTGCACTTAACGGCTCTGTGGTATCTAACTGCTTCTTTAGATGCTTCATCTATTTCTTTCCACATGTCTACAATAGCTGGATTTGCTATTCGCCATTTGCGCACAAGGCCTATCATTTCAACATTTGAAAGTCCCATTTTATCACCGCCCATGCGCTTTAATGCGCCAAGACCTCCTTCATAACCTAATGCTAATTCGGATATTTTTGACTTGTCGCGAAGCACTGAGCCTTTTTTAATTTCAGACTTTGGTACTCCAAACATCTTTTCTCCAGTTGCTTCATAAATCTTACCGTCGCCGTGAAATACATCTAATCGCCACTTTTCATCAGCGAGCCAAGATATAACTCTTGCTTCGATAGCTGAAAAGTCAGCAACTGCATATTTCATACCTTGTGGTGGTATAAGTGCTGTTCTTACAAGTTGTGAAAGAATATCCGCAACATCATCATACATCATCTCAACCGTTTCCCAATCGCGGGCTCTAATTAGTTCGCGCGGTACTTCTATACGCGATATGTGATTTTTTGATAAGTTCTGCAATTGCAATAGCCTACCTGCCCATCGTCCAGTTCTATTTGCACCATAGAATTGAAATGTACCACGGACTCTATGGTCTTTCATGGCACAATTAAGCATAGCATAATACTTCTTAATAGACGTTTTTGAGAGCTTTTTGCGTATATTAAGCAACTCAATAACATCTGGATAATCTGCAAACTCTTTCATTAAATCAGGCATTGTTTCCTTTGAAAGTGACATAACAACACATCCTGTTGTCTTTTCAATCCATTGCCTAATTTGAACAGGCGAGTTTGGATTTTCAAGCCCTGTTAGCTGTTGAGCATGTTGCGTTAAGATAGAAGTATATGTGTTATCTACTGCGATAGCAGACTCTGCTAATTCCATATCAACCAAAATACCTCTATCGTTTATATTCTGGTCAAGCACATACATCTTGCACTCAATATCAGGAATGATATATGCCTCTAATCTCTTAAATATCTCACGCTCTGCAAGTACGTCATACTTGTTATATTCCTTATACATTTCCCACTTTTCAGGAGCATGTTCAGGATAATTCCGAGTACGCATGCCATTAACTCGAGTTGCTTTGCATGGGCATGAGAAGTATTTAATAAGCGCTTTACCAGTATCTAGCTTTTTATCTGTAAGATTAAGAGCCTTTGATACTCCGTCCAAAGAAAGTGGTAAACCACAATACGCAGCTTTTACAGAGGTACAATACCACTGTTCTGCTGGAACATTATATCCTATACGCTTAAAGCTCAAGCGCTCAAATACTGCATTATGTGCCACTTTTACACAATCCGGGTCAAGCAAAGCTTCTTCAAACTCTTCAGGCATTTCTTCACCTTGAGCCAAATCTACTATCTTTACCGGGCCATCATCTAAAGCATATCCTATTATAAGAATTTCAAAGTCTGGTGACTCAATATACTTATAAGCTCCAGACTCTTTAATATCTACAGATGAATATGTTTCAACGTCTATAAAAAGATTTTTTGCCATTATTTCTTTATTTGATATTATAGAATTGTGGAATAGGCAGGACTCGAACCTGCATCTTGCTCTCGTTGTTTTTAAGTGGTACCACGCTGCTCTTCCATTAAGCTACTATCCCAATAGGAGTATAGGCGGGACTCGAACCCACGTTTACTTGGTTTCCACAGACGGTTTCCGAAGTAAGTTTTACCATTAAACTACTATACTCATTGATGCAGAAAGGAAATTACATCATATCGTCATCCTGAACAGCATTATCTCCACCGAAATCTTCTTCAGCTGTTGAGCCACCGGCCAACATCTCTCCATCTTCGAGCTTCTGGAGATTGTTTAATCCAGCAGCAATACCTTTGGATGAAACATTGAAAGCATAGAAGTTGATTGAAGCGCGACCATAACAACCTGAATAGAACTCGTCTCTGCTCATGATTGGATTGAGTGAGCGGTCCACAATGCTCGGCTGACGCATCGAGTTTGCATTGATGAAATAGTGGTCCTCAAATGCTGGGTCATCTGGACGCTCTTCATCGCCATCGCGTAGAGGCAATTTGAGGTTTGCTGGAATACGGCCATTCTTATCTGCGAGTTTTGCCTTACCTGCTTCCTTTGCGGCTTCTATGGCTTTCTTGATTTTGTCAATAGTAGCCGTATCGCTCTTAGGAATAAGAATGCAGATATTATACTTAGGAGTATCGCCCTCATTCATAGCTGTGGGCTCGAACACGTTTACATAGCAAAATCTTACTTTGCCAGTTACAACCTTGGTTGAATTTACTTGATTACTCATTGTCTTTTAATTTAAGTTGTTATTATTCTTTGAAATCTAGTTGTGCTTGAGCATATCCCATTGCTGGTCTCTTGTCTTCAAGCGGTACAAGAGTAGGTTTGCCTTGTGGCTTGATAACCACATCTGAGAGTATTTCCTCAAAACGCTTTTTGCCTACTAACTTCTCAATAGAAGTAATTGGCTTAAGTTTCATATTGAAAATCTCATCTTCTGAAAGTTCAGGGCAACGTGCAAAAATTGCATTAGAAGCTTGGTCTTCGTCAGCCCATTTGCGTCGACTAATTCCTTCAACTAATTTAAGCCCCGGCCATTGCTTATTCTCGTTAACCGCTTTAGTTTGTGCATATTCTGTTATTGAATTAGCCCATTCTATAAGCTTAGGCACACGCTTAACTATATCAGCAATCTCATCATCGGTTAGCAACTCTGGGTCTGCAAATTCATGTTGTGCAATTTCGAGCTGTTGCTCATAAAGCTTACGACATTGATTACGCACAGCACAAAATCTACACCAATCTCCAGCATTGAGTTCTCCTTTACCTTCAAAAGCAAGTTCAGCTCTTGGTCTAAGCTCCTCTTCTGCCCATCTGCGGAGTTCTTCAACAGATATTTGCCAACTTGATATGTTGTTAATGCGAGGCTGTATAATAGTCAATCGCACTTCCGTTATATCGTACATTGTATCATATTTCTGCAAAGCTCCAAGTCCATAAAGCATAAGTTGCTTATTCCATTCAGCATATACTGGAACACCTTTTCCATATTTTAAGTCAATAACTTCCATAAGGTTGTCATTGATAACAACACAGTCAGCTGTTCCAAAGCTTTCAGGCACATATTCTGTCAAATCGAGTTTCTGCTCAATTTCCATGACAGCTAACGGATTTTCAGTTTTTGCTTCAGCTAATTGTTCTGAGCAATAATCCGTATAGATAGGTACAACTTCAAGCATTTCCTCACTGAACAAGTCATTTGCCATTATCTCTTCGAGCCTTTGGTCAAAGTCTTGCTCACTAATGCTGTTAAGTGTATCTTTTCTCAGGTAAAGCTCTGAGAGCTCATGAGCTAATGTACCTTCTTCTGCATATACTGAAGACTTCTTTTCTCCGTATTCATCTTCAAGCTTAGCAGACGGAGTACAATTCAGCCATCTTCCTGCTCCAGAAGCCGAGAGGAGTGCATGACTCCTCTGGCTATGTTTCTGTGGTTTAGTACTACTTGTCGCTTGAGCCATATTCTTTTATCAATTTTGCCAAATAACAGCATTGAATAGCACACTGAGCATAAAGCTTTGGATTTTCTCTGCGAAACTTCTGAGCTGCTTTTTGCAACTTCTTTGTACTCGACATAATTACAGTGACTCTAAGAAGTTATACATTTCATCATACTTAGCCGGATCAAGCTTTGTTACACTCGGGGCTCCAAGCTCATTGAGTTTCTGCTTGATTACGTCGCGATGCTCATTGACCTTCTTTGCAAGCATTCCGCGAACATCCTCAATGCTCTTAGAGGCAGAAGAAGCAGCCGGAGCAGCAGGTGCTGAAGGAGCAGGCTCGGCAGCGCTCTGAGTCTGGGCAGGTGCCGCAGGCTGAGGAGTAGGTTTTGTGGGAGCTGGCTTTGCTAGCGCAGCAGGAGCAGGTTTAGAAACTGAAGCGGCTACTTGAGCTCCACTTGGAACTCCTGTTGCAAACAATGAAGTTAAAAACTTCTGCGTATTTTCAGACAGGTTTACGCTAACCTCAACAGAAATTTTAATGGTTTCCATTTTCGTAATTTTTAATGAAGTTATCTAAATAGCTAATAAACTCGTTTACTGTCATATCTGGTACGTTTGAGAGCTTTTGGTGGATAAGCTCATTATTCTTATATATAGATACGTACACGCCTTTATAATTCAGCTTTACTTTATATTCGCCTTTCAGCATTGTTAGGTATCCATCTTCAGATGAACCTTTCCAAGTATTTGCTGAAAACAAATCAGTTACTAACACGCCAATATGATTGGCCAGTCGCTCTAACTGTATAACATCCAAATTGGCTTCTCCCTTTAACACACGGTCAAATGCCTGTTTCGGATATTTAACAGTAGGAAATAACACTTTCGCTAAATCTTCTGTATTTAGCTTGTAGTGCTCAATTACATTACCTATATTAAATTGTTGTTCCATATTTTGGTGAATTTTACTATCTTATTTTCGATATGCAAATATACAAACTATTCTCGAAAGAAAAAAATTTTCCATTATTTTTTGAGAATTTATTTGTTAAAAATAATTAAACAGCAATTTTAGTGCGGCTTTGAAATTGCTGTAAACAAAGAAACAATAAAAACAATGCCTCTATATATTTCAAACTTAATTTCTTAGTTTCCGATTAACATTAAGGTTAATAAGAAATATCGGCTTTTAATATGAAAAGATTTAATGAAATTATTGTTTCTTTGTTTACAGCATATATAAGTAATTGATTTTGAGCACTTTAGGTGTAAACAATGACTTGTTTATATTGTTTCTATTGTTTACCGCTTATGCTTATATAATCCACACTAACTATAGAGGTGGCTGGATTTTGGCTTACGACATCTACTTGCCTACTTTTTATTTTATTGGTTTTCCATAAAAATCCCAAAAAGCGCTTATACTTCACTGTTTCTACTATTTTAAGCGACTCTCTATTAGATATTTGCAACTCAACAGTATCTCTTTTTAGGTCAACACATCCTGCCATATCAGTCCATTTTGATTTGTAATTAAAGCATTTAAGTGTATCAACTGTATTTGTCGTAGTATCAATTCTTACGGAGTCACTCAGCTTTGCAGAAAGTAAGTTTATTGTTTCTGTCTGAGACGATATAACTCTTTGTAAGTCTGATTTGCTTACTTTAAGCTGCTCAATTAGTTTCAAATCCTGCTTTCTGTATTTCTTATATTCAGAAAGTGAAAGCTGAAGCTCTGTTACTTTAGCAGCATTAAGGCTATCAGATACTTTATAGAGCTGGCTTTGTGCCATTATAGACTCTTTTTCTGAAAGCAATACTTCCTGATTGCTTTTAAGCCTACTGTTTTCTTCTTTTAGGCTTTTAATCCTAATTCCTGCTATTACTATAAGTAGAATAGCAACAGCGATTATTCCTATTTTTATGATTATCTTTTTCATGCTCAATTTATTCTCGCGTATTCTCGCATAGTTTTAATTTCTTGTTTATAATTACCTTATCTTTAATATAAAAACCATTCTCGCATATAAGAAATTATTGCGAGAATGGTTTTTATGTGCTTCAGAGGTCTTTATACTCGTACTTAGCATCAAAGCTGGGGCATGCCTTAGCTGCAAATTCTCTGTGTCCATGAATGGTAGCATTTGGGTATTTTGCCTTTAAGCTTTTCAGCAATTCGAGTAAAGATTGCTTTTGAGCCTCAGTGCGCGTATCTTTAGGAGTTTTACCGTCTTTAGCAACGCCTCCTACATAGCATACTCCTATAGAGTTTGCATTTTGACCTGAGCAGTGGGCTCCGACTACACTTTCATCTCTGCCTTTATGAACAGAGCCATCGAGCTCAATCACATAATGATAACCAATATCTTTCCAATGATTACCATTCACGTGCCAATCTCGTATGGTCTCAGTTTTAACATCTCGTCCTTCAGGAGTAGCAGAGCAATGCACTATGAGTTTATTGATTTTTCTCATACTTTACCTTGTGCAATAAGTTCATAGAATAATTCAGCTAAATAGCCACCTCCCTGTTGCAAGCACTGCTCATCAATGTCTTTCAAGATTTTAGCAGTATCAGACAAATCAATCGAAGAATTCTCACCTGTAAAAGTATTACCCTGTTTATCTTTTACAGTGACTGAGAAGTTAGCAGGCAAAGAAGTATAGCCTACATCTTTTTTTGCCTCAAGCATTAAGCGATTCATCTTTTGCAGATTAACCGTTAATTTTGTTTTGTCTGAGCCTACAGACCATTCTCCATTTCCTGCTTGACTTATATTTGTAAAATTTGCTGCTGGAGAAAAAGTAAGTTCTGAAGCACTTACAAAATCTTCAGGAGCATTATCTTTTGCAAAATCTATGATAACCCAAGGCAAGCTAGGCTTGCTTGCTTCATAGTCATATTGTTCGCGATATTTTTCATCTACATACTTATTGTATTCGTACTCATTACGTACGATATTTACACTAATTCCCTGTAGTTTCATTTTCCTTTTTATTTAATGATAATAATTGGCTTATTTTATCTAAAATCTCATGGCCTTGCTCTGCTGTAGTAGCTTGTACAATTTGCTTAACAATATCAGGCACATCTGCGGCATGAGCTTTTCTACGTTTACTATTTTCCATAACAGATTTACCTTCTATTAATAGAACTGCTATGGCGCAAAGAATTGTAGCAAAAGGCAGTATATAAAATGACAATAAACTTCCTAACGCATCAATCATAAAAGTAAACATCAATACGCGAGCATAGTCTCCGATTTTTACTATAGTACGTCTAAAACCATGAGACATAAGCTTTTCGCCTAATATTTTGGCTGTTAATGCGCCACTCCAAAAATCAACTATACATGCCATTGTAGCAAATAGCCAGCAAACAATAATTATACCAACTCTAACGGTGATAAAGAACATTAGCTCATCAAAGTTCTTGGCTTCTATAAGTTCTAACATACTATACAAATTTTTCCCAGTCCAACTTGATTGCTTTTCCGATTGCGTCAGCAGTCCATCTGCAGAATATCATGTCCTCATAGCCATCAGGGTCATTTGCTACTTTATAAGCAGCTCTGAGGCATGATGCTTCATCTTTTAGAGGGTCTGGATAGAGGTCTGCGTAATACATATTAGCCGCATAGGTAACATCACCTGTTGTCACTTTGCCAGGAATGCTCAATCCTAAACTTTCCATAGACTTTTTGACTTGGCTTGCAGTCCATGTGTGCTGTTGGCCATTTGCATTTTCCATCATTTTACTTACATGCTCTGCAAGCGCATCTGTAAAATGGTAGCCATGCTTTTTAACATACTCTGAATATCCTTTTGCAGACATAAGAGCATTCGCTGTTTGCTCATAAGGCAAATCAAATTTAACCTTATGCTCACCATGAGGAGTAGCTATTCTGCTTTCTACTACTACATCCTCTTCATCTTCGTGCTCCTTATTATGGTCGCGCGTATGATGCTTTACTATGATACATTTTAATCTGTGTCCCATAACTTTTAGCTTTCAAATTTTTTGATGAAATTCTCCATCATTTCCTGCTGCTTTTTCATGAGTTCTTCCATGCCACTGATGGACTTCTCAATCTTGCCGAAACGCTGCTCTGTTTCTTGCTTTTCCTTATACATAGGATTAAGCTCTGCAAGCAATGAAGGAGCTTTGTCAATGATGTTTTGAGCTTTAGAAGCAGAAGCCAAAACCTGTTCAGCATTTGCCTTTTGAGCTTCGACTTCGCTCGTCAATCCAGATTTTTCTGTTGACAGAACAAGATGTCCAGCATAGGTAACTGAGTGGCTTTCAGGAATAGCATAAGTCGCCATTTTTCCATTAGCCTCTATAGTAACATCTACTACCATCTCTGTTTTGCCAGTCTTCTGGTTCATTTCTAATCGAGGAAACGATACCTGAGTGGCTTTGCCTTGAATAAGGCTAAATTCCTGTGTATCAAGAATGTATACAGGATAATTCTGCTTTATATCTTTGAATAACAACATATAGCTTATCTTTTGAATTGTTAATAAAAAAGAGGGTGCCCAGAGAAGTATAAAAACTTCCCTGAGTACCCTCAATTTCAATTAGGCCGCTGGTGCAGCTGCTGGAGTGATTGTTACTGTCAGTGAACTATATATAGCCAGACAATTAGAACTACCACAAGAAACATTAGCCAATCGTTGAGTTTGTCCCTCAGCCGATAGTACAACATTTGTAGGCAATCCGGTTTGTTCTTGGAATGCGGCCATAAACTCTTCAACAATAACCTGAGTTGTTGCTTGACAGCCACATCCTGGCGTTACTATTGTTACAGTAGCAATAACAGGCACAAAAACAGTCGTTCCATTAAAGATTGGAGTACCAGTCTTATAAGTTACAAATGCTTCAGGCTGATTTGTTGAGTTTTCGCAAATTCTACGACACAGACGTTCTTTGTAAGTTGCTAACAAAGATACTCGGTTGGGAACTTGTGCAGCGGATAATCCCACGGGTGATAAATATACTGCCATAGTAGTGCCCTCCCTTAATTAACAACCGCAGCCGTTTCCACAACCGCAGTTATTATTCCAGCCACAGCCACAATTGCCAAGCCTGTTGAAACGCTCGTTAATCAGGTTGTTCTGGCGCTCCTGAGAAAGCTCGAATTTAAGGTCCTGAATCTTCAGAGCTTGTTCATCCTTCCAGTGGTTATTCAGAGTATCAATGATGCGCTGAGTGTTGTCTTGACCGGCACGAAGAATATCGCACTTATCTTGCTGAGCCTGGAAAGCAGTAGCTGAGAAACCTTGTGTAATTGCAAAACCAAGGTCACGCTGGCCATTGCGAAGTTCACCAGTGTCCTTGCAGTTCTGAAGCTGAATGTCAGCGCGGAAGTCTGCAATCTGACGCTGAGTCTGGCAGCAGCAGTTCTGAAGAGCCTGAATAACATTGCAGTCACCGAGGTTAACTGCATTGATAACACGCTCAGCAGAGAAACCAACCTGACCGGCAACTTGCTGGATAGCAGCCTGAACATCGCAGCAGCACTTCTGAAGAGTGTTGAAGTCAATGTTAAGCGTCTGAGCTAGCTGGCTAAGAGCAAAACCATTGCCCTGAATAGCAGACTTAATACAATCAGCATTCTGATTGTCCTGCAACTGAGTGCGGATAGCATTGAGCTGAGCCTGAGTTTCGATACCCTGAGTAGCAGTACCTGCGCCATCCCCACCAAAGCCAAAGCCTCCATTGCGGAACAAAGCCAGGAACATAAGATATGCAAAAGGATTGTTCATCCAGTTGTTCATACCTCCGCCCATCATGGCGGCCATAGGGCCCCAATCGTCTCTGCGGTTATTACCTGCCAGGATGGCTGCTACTAGAGCGTTGTCATTGTCGCCTCTGTCGCAACAATAGATTTTTTCTGTAACTTCTCCCATGATTTTGAAGAATTTAGAAATTTGTTAAACAATAAAGTTAATTATCTATATTCCTGCGCGGGAAATATATTCTTTGGTTTAAAACTTGCCGTAAATATACGAATAAACTTATTATAATTAAACCGTAATATTCTTATCAGCAGGGCATTTTGTTGAATCTGTATAATTTATGACTTCTATTTCCATTTCTGTCATTACGTGACAATAATATTTAAATGCTTCCGCCTTCAATTACAGGTTTGTCCTTCTCGCCACCATCTACTGCGGTGTGAGACCCGCCGTTACCATCGGTCTGTCCGAAATCCATCCCGGTCTTACTTACGTCCTCGCCTTCAATAGGCTTTCCGTCTTTCTTTTCTTCGTTCTCTTTCATAACATACTAATTTTTAATGAAACATAAATTTGATGCGGCAAATGTAATACTTATATTTTAGTTTTACAACAAGACATGTTATTTTTGAGTATTAACAAAATCTTTTTATTAAATTGGTATATTCAAAACCTCACTGTCATATATATAGCTATTCATTATATTCTGTGCGTAATATCTTGCTAAGAGCAAACGCCCTCTATTATTTGGATGCAATCCATCTTCAAGATATTTACCATTCGATTGATGGTTTTCAAATAATAATGATATTCCCGCATCTGATAAATTTATAGGATTTGAACACCCTGCATATTTCCCCATCTTAATGATTGCATCTCTTATTGTATCAACTATTTCAGCCGTATAATATGTTGAATATAACGGCGTTGCAAGAAATATTCGCGCATCGGGTGCTAATATTTTAAGACTTTCAACCGCCCATCTTATTGATGAAAATAAATATTGTCTTTTTTGTTCATTCCAAGTTTGTGAGATTATGGAATTGAAATCTCCAACACCCAATTCTCCAACTTGCGTCGCATCGTTAATTCCACATGCTATTATAATTATATTTGGAATTTCTATTTCTTCAGTTCCTAATCCCTTATCGCTTGGAATTGTAAATGTCTCGCCTGTTTTTGGGTGCGTAAATGATATTATTTCACCTGTTGGAGTTATTTTTTGAGCGAATCTTAAGACTTGATTAAATATAACGTTATTTTTCGTATCTCCACTACCATCATCAGAATTGCCTGATAAATCAATTTCTGTCACATCAATTCCATCTCTATAATAGTCGTTCCAATGTGCTCCAGCAACTGCGAGGTTTGTTAGCTTTTCAGCATTAACTAATCTTGCAAATAAATTAGTCCATGAATAATTTCTTGCTGTAATACTATCGCCTAATATAAGATATTTTAAAGACGGGATAAAGTTAAAAAACTGCTTTAAGTTACCAAAGGTATATTGGTTTATGTACTCCAATTGGTATTCAGTAGAATACCAAGACAAATTATCATTAACAATTTCCCAATATGAATCAGGATTGTTGGGGTGATGATACATTACTTTGTTTAATTTATTACCAACATTGCTTGTATATCTATACGCAACCAATAAACCTTTAGTATTTAGTACAGCCAACGTTTGTCCATCTTGGAGCATAACTGCGTCAGGTAAATCTATGTACATTAAATTACCCTTTATGTTCCCTCCGTTTTCGTATGGTATTTTGTTTTTATCAATATTAATTGTGCACAATAGCTTGTTTGCCGAATAAAAGTCCTTGTGCGTCTTTGGAATACCGTTACACAAGTACACCCTAAATTCATAAACCTGCGTATCATCTGAATTAGACATTTTAAAATTAAACCAAATACGATTGAATTTAGTGCGCTGCTCTGTAATATAAAATCCAAAATTAAGCTGTCCCGCATACCCCCCATTTCTTGCGTCTCCCAAGAAATTAGTAGCCTCTTTCATAACGCTATCGTTAAAACGTATAATATCACTATCTCCTTTTAATTGAGCATGAGATACGGCGCTGTTTTGTTCTTTGCCAGTTTTAACAAATGTTGCAAGTAGGTTGTTTCCTCTAATTTTGTCAATACTATTTCCATTTATATTAGCACTTACATAATTTTCTGTCAATCCATCATAGGTGTAATGTTTTATTATCCTTATCTTAGTATAATCAATATCACCCGAGAGTGACGTTTTTACCATTACACGTATATACTTTACATCAGCCGTTCTTCTCGGCCTTCCTATAAAGTGAGGTCTTGCTACAATATCATCAAAATGTAATATATTTCGCTCTCCTGTATTTACTGCGTTGTAACCTGCATCATACTGATACCAAATGTAGCTATTAGTTGACTTAGGCAAACCCAATAAAGTATCATAATACACTATAAGTTCACCTGAATTTACAGGCATATCCTCAACTGAAATAAAATCGCTTGTCGAATAATCTGCATCTTTTATTAATCTGCCATCTAGCGGTTTATCACTTTCGAGTACAGGAAGTCTGTAACCAATGTTCACTGTATCTGAATTAAACCTGTTATAATCCCCCGAATTGACAAAAATTTTATTGTATTCACTTATTATTTTATCATATAACTTGGAAAATCCTTGCTGTGTCGCAAAACCAGCATTTTTTTTCATCCAGCTTCCTCTCCACTCCAAAATAACAGCTTCTCCAACTGCTATTTCTATAGCGTTAAAATTAGAATAAGTTCCGGGTTCTGAGGCTAAATAAAACACATTACCATCCGGAGCACCGGGATTTGTCGTTGGCGTTGCTATTCCGGCAAAACTACAATCTTTGCCAACATTGCTAATAATTGAATTTAATGTATTTTGCAATATCTGCCCGGTTATTTCTTGGTTGCCGTTGGTTTTTATAACCTCTGCAACAGCGGCTTTTAAATCACTCCAATCTGCCATAATTATTCTATATCAAAATCATTATTAAAATCATCATTAAAATCACCGCCTAGTAATTCGGGCTCATATCCACCTATGTTGGCTATAACAGTATCTGTCTCAAACTCACACTCAACTGCGGCTAAATCTCCTTGGTCTTCCCATTCGGGCTCCATGCTAAATGTAGTTAAATCATAGGTTTGCAATTTACTCGTGATTTGTTTGTTTTCACATAGCCTTACAATCCTAAGAGCATCACATAGATATTCAGGAGCTATAAATGTGAACTTATAAATCTTTTTACTTACTTGGCTCTCAATAAAAGTATAGCCCATCCGCTCAGTGGCTTCTTCTTCAAAATCATATTCAGGCTTACCAATCTGTGTATTCAAATAGCACCTAAATTTGAAATTATCAGAAAAGTCTACTATGCCATTTTTAAGTTCAAAGTTATATGAATTGTAATACTCAAGAAGTAAATAGTCGTCTACTTTATTAGTTACAGTGAATATATCAGAATATATAGTTCCTAAACCTGATATTGAAATAGCTAAATAATACAAACCTTCATGCTTTATTTCAACTATAGGAAGAGTACCAGGATATTTAAGAAGCTTAAAGTTAGTATATGACTTAATAACTAAGCCATTTTCTTTCATACTCGTTGTTATAGTAGTATATGCCCTCGTATTGAAATTATACAATCTCACCCAATTTATAGCTGTTCCACTGGCAAGAACTACTTGAAAAGGCAATAACATATTCTTATAGGTTATTAGCGGATAAACCTGGCCAAAAGCATAATCTTTACGATGATTTTGCAGTGCAAGATTATCGTAAAAAGGCAATGGCGATATGTTATTATTCACTAACTTCATGTTGCTAATTTACAAATAAAAATCTATATAAGAAAATTTCTTAATAATTTTTAACACACAGCTTTATCGAGGCACATAAAGTAATCTTACTTTAGCATGGCGAGTATTTACATTGACAGAAATCTCATCTATTTTGCCATTTCCTATAGTGGTTTTAATCAATTCAAGTTCATCCAAATCTTCTTCAGTAGGAAATTCTATAGTATGCTTCATACACATTTTTACACCATTCGCATATAAATCTCTAAGCACATTACAGTCAAGATTTGATGCAGGCATATCATACATATAAAAGTGCACAAGATATGCCCAAGCTGCATAGAAATTCTGAATTACAGCATTATATGTATCACCGTTTTCATCTACCAACTGTGTTTCAACTATGGGCAATTCTAAAGAGGAGCCATTTTTAACAGGGCATAATAATGCAAAGCCATCATCTGAGAAATTAGATGGGTTAAATAGCATATAATCCACGTCAGATGAAAACTGGCTTATATTTATTTCTTCTGTTTTATCTTTCTGTATATAGTTAGATTTAACATCTATGGTTACTCCACCAAACAAATCAGTAACGTCATCCATCCAGCCAAATTCATATCGTTGGTTTAGGTCTGTTTTATCATATTCTACTTCTGATTGAAAATATGATGATAGCTTTTTGTTAAACTGGTCTACTAGTTTAGTAAAATCAAGCTGAACATTTGTATTATAAGAGTATGAGCCTCCTCTCATAAAGAAACTTATGTGTTCAATCTTAAATTTACCATCTTCTATATACCAATAACATCTAAAACAATCACGAAGCATTTTCATTATATCTTCTAATGATACTTCTGCTTTTTGAGCGGGCTGGTCATATTCACCTTTAAGTATATTTGTTTTTTGTGTTATATGTACATAAAATCTTGCCATCGGCATTGGTACGGTTGTATCATACAAAAAGCGACTATATTCGGCAGTTGCTTCATGCTGAAGAGTAGGGTCTATTTCTTTAAGCAAAGCCTTTATTGCTGCTGCTATAGAATAACTATCCCTAAGAGTATATTGCTTTCTTAATCTCTGCTCAAATAAAGAATAATAGCTATCGTATACATACCACAATGAGGCATTAGCCCAAGAATTTCTACTAATAGGCAAAGGTCTACCTATACCGGTGCTACCAGGAATAAATTCATTAGTAAAATACTGGTTATAATCATTTAAGCCATATCTTGTAGGCTCATCTACTGCTCTAGAAGTACAGAAAAACATTCCGCCTGTTAGCCCAATACACTTTTTATAATTTCTGTTGTCTGTGACAAAGTCATCAGATGGCAAATCATATGTGTTCTTTATACCTTCTGAATCTTCTACAGTATCTATATCACAAAGTAAACGTCTATAGATATGATATACGAAAGGACTTTCTATAGTAAATGTATCGCTTGAATTATTTACATTTACCATCTTAATATTCTCAATTCCTATATATTTATTATCAGGGTCACTAACAGTCCATTGCTTTTCTGACTGATATAACAGGGTATTATCTGAATTTCTATATAAACGTATCCAATACATAGTAGAGCTTCCATCTACTAATTCCATTTTGCACGTGTAACCTGGATTCCATTTACTCCAATATCCGTTTGTTCCAGCGTATACTCCATTAACATCAGAAATGCTAGCATTTCTTATATAAAACTCGTTTCCTGCTTTTATATAAGAAAAATAATACTTGTTTATCAAGTCATTATGGTTGTCGATTGCTTCATTTACGTCATCTTCCCAGTATATGCCGCCAAAAAAATTAGATATTGAATTGGCACCTTTTACATAAACCTGCATTAAAGAACGTTTATGCAGGTTTATTCTTGATATAGCTGGAGCAAGTTTTATAAGGTCATAAGTATTTTCATATTTATTAACCACATCATTATATTCATCGAGAGCTGTTGTTTTAAGCTCACATGACTTTTTTTCATAGTCAAGTTTGCAATCTGTTTTATTAAATTCGCCTTTATAATACTCTATCCATTTACCAGAAGTCCTATTGTATTTATCTATAATAAGTATCATCTGGTCTTCTAGACTTGAATTGCGCACAAGCTCGTAATCACTCCCAAACAGATTTATTTTACCATCAAGTGAAATACGGAAAAATTCTTGCCCACTTTCTTTAGCATATTTCTTATTAAGCTCTTTATAATGTGGATTTACTTCTACTTTATCACCACCATTCTTCGATATGTAAAATTTATATTTTGGAGGTATCATATCTTTAATTCTTTATAATTCGTTTAACATTTTTATGCTGAATAACTACTGTGCCGTTAGGTAGTGTATAATATTTAGTTTCGCTCTGTTTTCTAATACTTCGCACATCATCCTCTATTTTTGAAAGGTCCACGCTTCCATTAGAATTAAGAGAAATATTCAACCCATCTGAGCTAGCAAATGCATTAAGATATTTATCTTCAAATGTTCCTTTATTTAGACTATTAATAACATCTGGAAGTATCTTTTTGTATTTCCTAGTTCGCTTCTTACTTATAATAGCAAGTGCTTCTCCACCTTCAGCTCTCATTCTGCGCTTCTTCTTATTCTTTACGCCCAAATCAATATCATCACCAGATGCATGAGAGCCTCCTTCCAAGAACTCAAGACCTCCTTCTCCATATTCATCAGACTGGCTCGCTGTTACTTGTTTGGCTTTAATTTTAGCTACTGCAAATGATGTCCACATTGTAGCAATAGCAGCTAATGCGAGAGCTGGGCCGACAATAGGAATTGAAGAGAATGAACTCCACAAATTAGCAGATGCTGTGACAAGCGAAGATGCCTGAGTAACAGTGTTCATTGCTTCTTGACGTTTTTGGGCTGCCTGCAGCATTTTCTGTTTTTCTTGCTGATTTTTCTTTTCTTGCTCTAATTCTTTTTTAGCAGTAGCTACGTTATTAGCATAGCCATTATTGCGAGCTTCAACCTCGGCATCATAAGCTTTTTGTGCGGCCTCTACTCGAGCTTCAGCTGCTTCTACAGCCTGTTCAGCTAATTCAACTTCGGCATCCATAATGGATTGAAGCTGTTCTATTACTATATTTACAGCATCTTTTAGAGCATCAATCTGGTCGTCATCAAAGCCAAGTTTCTCAAGCAAAGTACCGCCTAAACCTTTTTTGCCAATGTTCTTAATAAAATCATCAAGTTCTGACAGTTCACGGTCTATACCTTTAACAGTGGCTTTAGCAGCATCAATCTGAGCTTGACTCCAATCTAATCCACCAGCTTCTGCTAAGCGTATTTGTTCTTGCCATCTAGCTTTTTCTTGTTCAAGCTTAAATCGGGTTATCTCAGTTTCACTGCGCTTAACTTCATTAAATACAGCTTCATCAAGAGCTTGTTGCTCATCGAAGCTTGACATATTAAAACTACCAACAGTAATAGCCTTTTGTTTATCAAAAGATGCATTTATAGCGCTTGTAGGTTGTCTTTTAGCTTCTGGTAACTGAGCATTCTTAAGTAATGCTATTTGTCTTTCTACATCTAATCGCTTTAATGAATTGCTGAGTTCCTCATAAGAACCTTTTTTTGATACTTCACCTTCTAATTCTAACAACTCTAATAGCTGTTCAGCTTTTTGTATTTCTACATCTATATTGAGCAAATCTAGACTTAGAGTTAAGCCTTTTTGCTTGTTCTTTATAGCATTTTCTATATCATCTAGTGCTTTGATAGCTGTTTCTTTTTGGCTTTCTGTAAGCTTTTTATATTTTTCGTCTTGACCATTCAGTATTTTTTGGATTCTAGAATATTTATCGTTTAAATCAGCTATTTCTTGATTGAATGATGCAAAGGCTTCAGCTCTGCGCTTCTTATTTTCATCCCTCTCAATCTCTGTACGGCTCTTTTGATATGCTTTTTCGGCTGCTAATGCCAGGTTATTTAGGCGGTCATCAGCGTCTCTTGGTGTACGACCTCTTTTATCTTTTTTGTGAGATTCTTCTAAGCCAATTTCTTTAAATAGAGCATCTGCTTGGTCTTCATAAAATTTCCATACGTTGAAATAGCTTTCAACTTCTTTTTCAAGAGCATCTGCATCTTTTTGTAAACTTTCTACATTTCTCTGCCTTTGCTTTTTTAATCTAGTCCCAAGTGACAAATCGGAGTCTGGCCCAGAAATGCCACCCCATAAAGCTTTAAAGTAATTTATAGTTTTGTCGAAAAAGCCGTACTCACGCACTTTTTCAAGTTCAGCTTTATTTTCTGCAACTAATAGTTTTTGGTATTGCTGGGACACAACATTCAGCGCAGCTTCTGCTTTAGCTCTTGCTTTATATGCGGCCACTACAGATTCAGTATTATCTACAAAAGCATTATTGGCATCATTTATACTATCAATGGTGATGCCTAATTTACTGAACTCTTTTTCATTATCTTTAATCCACTGTGTTTGTGCTTTTATATTATCCCCTAAATCTTTCCAATTTTCAGATAATCTTCTTAATACTGCTATCTGCTGGCCATAAGACCCTGTAGACCCTTTTCCTAGCTCATCATTTAAGTCCTCTAAAGCATCTTCAAAAGATTTAGCTGCATCTCTACCTGCTAACGTTTTATCAATCCATGTTATAATCTGTTTGCCAAACATGGAAAATACAGTAAGTAATATAACAAGCGCAGTATTCCAGCTAAACAAAGCTTTAACTATTGAGCCTGTTACATTTACAGTTGCTTTACCTTCTGCCTGTAAAAGTTTATTCTGAGCGCGTAATCTGTTAATTTCATCGACTACCATAGGTATATTATTTGATATACCTAAGAAGAATGTATTAAGCGATACAGCTGCAGCAGGTAATTCTCGTACTACTTGAGAAATAGAAATGCCTAAGCCATCCCATGTTTTTTGGTAATGGCCTACAGACAATCTATAATTACCTGTTGCTTCTTGCAATTTTATCATTTGCTGATAAATTGCATTTGTCTCAGCTTCAAGCTTTTTACCAGAGTCAGCAGCTTCTCTCTCAGCTGCAGACATTTGGTTAAGCCGTATTTTATTTAATGCATATTGAGCTGAAAGTCTATTATAAGAACCTTCTGCAGAATTAGCAATTGTAGCCTGTAATTGAGCAATCTGATTTGCTTCTCGTATTTGAGTTGAATAGAGTTTAAGCTGCTGATTTTCTTCTGACTGAGCATAGGCAAGTTTCTCTTGAGCCTGAGCTAATGGGTCTACTGTAGCTTTCTGCTGTTTTCTAGCAGAAGTAAGCTCAGCAATTTTAGCTTTTAACTCAAGTAATCTTTTACCTTCATCTGACTGTAAATAAGCTAATCTTTGCTCTGCCTTTTCTACTTCAGACAGAGTTTGGATATGAGGCTTCATTTGGTCATCAAGGGCCTTAATCTGATTTTTCAAATTAAGAATATCATTGAGTAGCTGTTGCCCCATTTCGCTATCTGCTCTTTCAGCCGCAGTTAAAGACTTATATAGCTCAACTGTTTGCTTTAGGTCAGACTTAAGACGGTCATAAGAAGATATAGCCTGCTGGATATAACGCTGCTGTTCTACAGTTGCTCTATTAGCATCTGAAGTTTGTGCTTTAAGCCAAGCAATCTGTTTACCTGTATCAGATAAAGCTAATTTAAGCTCATTCTGAGCTCTTTCAAGTCTTGACGTAGACGCTGTTGCTTCATCGATAGCTTTACGCCCTTCACTTGTAGCTCCGCTAGCAGACTTAAGAGAATGTACAATCCTATCTGCACCTGCTCTGATAGCATTTACCATTGTCTCGTATGACTGATTGAGCTCGCCAAGTTGCTTGACAAGCTTTTCAATTGAGTCATCCGGCTCAATTATATCGCTATATTTTATCTTATCGTCTTCAGCCATAATTATTTCCTTTTATGCCGTTTAACACTCTTGCTTTCTGCTTCTAATTGCTGTTTTATATTATCAACAGCATTATAGAATTGAAGTACTGTCATCTTTTTAGCGTCCATGCTTGTTTTTTGAGCTATCAAAAGACAAGTACTTTCAAATTGCTTATCATATTTTATCTCAACAGACTCACTTCCTATGTATGATTTTGGAGAATGCATATTAAGCATTATCATATCTATGGTTTCTATCTGTTCAGAGTTATCTGTGTCATTTATCATAGAGTCCAACACAAGAAGTGTTCTTTGCTTTAACTTATCGTATGCATCTTTTTCCTTTGGATTTACAAAATCTCCTGGAAAGTACATTTCAAGTTCGGCGGTTACTTTTTTTTTAAGCCAAGTCAAAAAGTCTATAATCTTTGAATGCTTTATTTCTTTAAGCCTGGCCAATATATTTTTAAGTCCATCGTCTGACAAATCATTAACTTCTTCACCATCTATGCTATGGATAAGAGCTGCAAAAGCTAAATACCTTGGTGAAATTTCGTTGTTCACCATATACATATTTTGCCTCATGTTTTGCAGTTCTTGCAAAGCTTTTTTGGCATTATTGCTTTTAATGAATTTAGCAACACGGGTTATATGGGCATCAATATCATCTGCATCTGAGCCAATTCCAGAGTCTATAAGCAAATACTTATTGTACTTCTGAAAATTTACAATAGGCATTTCATCTATGCTGTCATATACCCGTACGACTTTTTTATTTACTATCAGGTTTTTCATATTAAAATTCGCGTTATAGGGGTTGATATGATAGGAATAAATATAATACTCATCTCGTTAAAGAAAATAGCGAGAATGATAGCGAGAATAAGCGACGTCCAAAAACTTAAGCAAAAGTCACAATCGAATAATTGAGAAATAAGCTTAGGAGCTCTGGTAATTATCTCATCGCGCACACCGAGTTTTCCAATTAGCAAAATAGCAAATGCTGCTGCTAAGGCTATATATATTAAAGCCGAAAGCATTGTTATAAAATATACCGTTGACATAATTCTCTAGTTGTTAAAGTAAATTCAATTCGTATTCCTGCATAAGGGTACATGAAGAATTGTTTATCAATATCTTGTATACCTTCTCCTTTATAAGTATAGTTATTATAGATTTTCTCTATTGAATAACCTTTGTATATATTTTCAAAGCGCTCATATATATCATTTATAACAAGCTTACCAGTTGTAGTAATAAGACCTGGAGTAGTTAATACCCGCATAATTTCATCTTTTACTTCTTCTGTATGCATAACAGTTTCATCTTCATAAATGCTACTGAGGTCATACCAGAATATAATAGCCCCGCTGAAAGTATATTGTGGCAATGATTGAACTACTTCAGTAATCTTTTGTGGGTCATAAATATCAAACCATGAAAAATTGCCAAAGTTATCATTCGGTAAAAGTGACACATATTCTCCATTGCCGTTATACATCGCAGGATATATAAACTTATTACCATCTGGTCTATGTTCTACAAGCTTATACGCTCTACCAAATGCATAATTAAGCCACTTAAGTCTGTTCATAAGCGACTTTTGCATATCCTGTAATATCTTGTCAAGCAATACAGGGTCTTCCTTAAATCTTATTTGCACTGAGTTTTCCTTCATTTCCTTATTGCCTGTTTTAATCGTTTAACTAATTCTTTTCTTATGTGAGAACGAATTATTCTGGTAAAATTTTTATCTGTTAAGCGAAAAATCTCTTCACCATATTTCTCAATAAGTTCAGGTGTTTTTTCATCACTCGCAGTCACATAAAAACCTTCTGAGTCAAATACTACAAACATAGACTCATGAAAAGCACCTGTATCTCGTAATGTGACCCTTGTAGTAGGCTGACCTTTTTTCTTTTTTATTTGTATGGTTTTAGGCTTGTATGGCATATAATCCATTATCTTTTCACCTCTACCGTTGATACCACGACGATATAACTGGTCATCTGCTATAGCTGATACTATTACGTCTTCTTTGTCACGCACAATATCTTCTAATAGCATAGGCAAGCTATCCTTAAAACTTCGCAACCTATATTCCAGATTGCGGAGTGTCGCGTTATATCGTTTTACAGCCATACTTATACAGTTCTATATTTAATGCCATTGTTTCGACATGGCAAACATACTCTATCAATTTCAGAAGTACTTAGCTTAATGGCCTTGAAAGCCATATCTAACTGATAACTTAAACCTGATTTTTTCATAGAAGAAGAGTCGCCATCTACCTCATATAATATATCAAGTCGAGAAGCATTGATTGAATGCCTATTTGTTCTTACGTTAGAGTTGTATGCAAATTCGCGTAACATATCTACGGCTACTTGCTTAGCTATGACATCTTGGAACATCGTTCTCTGCTCAACTATAAAGTCTGTAATATCACAGCTTACAGTAACTTCTAAGTTTAATCCGTAGTTATTATCATAGGTATATTGATTGTTTTCAACATCCCACAAATGTAAACTTTCGTCTTCTGTATTTATAAGTTCTTCATTTACGAAGAATGGATGAATTTCAAGATATTTAGACCATGCCATCCAAGCAAGTAATTCTCTACGTGAGCATGAACCGCAAGGCTCTTTTGACCAGTCTTTATTTTTTCTAATAGCTTGACTTCCCTCTGGAAGTTCAGACTGAAAATAGCACAAATACCAACTTCCTCCTGCATCATTATCTTCACTTTGGTATGGCAAATAGAGGTCATCGACTGTAAACCATTCAGCGCTATTATCTCGTATCTTATTAAGCTTTATAATCTTTACTGGAGCATCCATACTTGAATGCATAAGATACAAAGTATATTCTCCAGCTTTAGTAAATTGAAGGCATATTTTATTTATCTTTGTGGTTACGCCTTTTGCTCGTACTGGTATAATTTCAAAGCCAACTAGATTTTTCTTATTCTTTACAGTATCTACTAATCTACCTGTTCCATCAAACAAAGTACGACTTTCGCATAATGGCTTATTTGTTCCTTCTACCGTTTTTTCATTACAATATCTAGCAATAGCTTTTTGAATGCTTGCTTTTGTTTTGCTCTCAAGCCATTCAGAAAATAAATTGGTTTCAACCCAATACTCAGACTCAATATCGGGCTGTTTTCCTTGTGCTTTTTGAAGCGCTTTATATTGTGTTCCTTGATAATCAACTACATTGCCTTTGCTATATTCCTTTTCAGAATTGTATTCTGGAAAAGTAATATTCTTAAAATCCGGAGCAATACATGACATATTCTGCAAAGTCAGCAAAGGATGAATTTGTTGAAAATATAGGCCACTTTCACTCACAGTTAAAGCATCAGATATTTTTAAGTCTGATGTATCATAATTCTGCTCCCATCCAATAAGGTGTAACAGCTTTTCTTGTATATCGTTGGCTCTAACCATAATTCTTAATTTTTAATGAAAAATAGGAGGCCACTATCGCCTAGTGGCTCAGTGTGCCTCCTACCAAAGCTAATAACAACTCAAAGATTTGCTATCGGTTTATCATCCTCCAACTCCCGCAGAAGCCTCCTTAGTGTTAACCGGATTGTCTTCAGAGTTGACAACGACCACAGGCTTAGCATAAACTGCATCCTCGCTTGATACGTTGAATGCCAGAATAGGACTTGCCAAAGTGCTAGGTACACTGTTATATGCAGTCAAGAAGGCCACGTCAACAGCAAAACCGTAGTGCTCTTTGCGCGTACGAGTCATATCAGCAGTAGCGGCTCCTGCGATAGCATTGTAGTCGCCTACAGAATCGTAGAAGTATGTACCAACAGGCATGTTCAACAGAGGCAAAGTAGCAATACCCCACTCATGACCGTCACCGGAAACAGTTCCAAGCAAGCAGTCACGCTCGAAGCGAGTTAACAAACCAAGTGAACCGGCATTCACTGCATAACCCTGAGCATATTTACCACTAGCGGCCGCAATGTTATTTGTCAAGTGTACAATCTTTGTGCCGAACTCATTCTGCTTGTTTACATCATTGTAGAGACCATGCTGCTGCAGTTTACGCATGATAGATTCAACTCCAGGGTCACCTATGATATGTAACTGGCCGTAAAAATCATTTGCCCCCATCATGACCTCGAGGTCGCCAAATACATTTTCACGCTCTGTCCACTTAGCATTAATAGCATTAGAAGAAAAGTCATAAAGCAACTTATTCTTCAAAATCTGAGTTTTGCTAGCAGCAAGTTGAGCAAGAGCGGCTTCATCAAGCTTTTTCGCAAAAGCATAGATGTACTTCATCATCTTGGTTTCAAAGTCCTTCTGAATGCCAATTTCGTTGTTCATGTACATTGCTGGAGCAATAGTAAATCCCCACGCATAAGTGGCAAACGTGATTTGAACCATTCGAGAAGTGTTTTCACTGTCGGCGATTGTCAAGGTGCGAGTACTACCAATAGTAATATCAGCATCGTAGTCAATTACCGGAGTTTCCAACGTGTTACCGATGGAGGTCCTTGCTTTTTGCTTCAGTTCCTCAGTGAGGATGCCAGTAGGGTCTTCAGACTGCACCATAAAAGCGTTCAGCGCACCGTACCTACTGGGGCGATACTCAAACTTATCAAGGTTAGAGTTCGCACGGATGTTCTGGATACGTGTTAAAACTAGACTCATAACTTTTAAGTTTTTTAATTGTTAATACTTATGCTAATATGGTGCATTACCCTTTTACGCCTCATAGCATTTTTTATTCTTTATACTTTTTCGTATGTTTTCTCAAAAATATCAGGCTTACATGGATAAAACTCACCATTTACACCTTTAATGATATAATCACCTACACTTGCCCGCATTGTGCCTTCTAAAGTTTCAACAGGGATATAAGGATTATTTTTATCCTCATAATTTATGCGCGCTCCTCCCATAAACTCAGAAAGCTCACAAATTCTTTCAGCTGTGTCCTCAAATTGAATTGCTTCAATTATTACTGGTTTCTTTTTATACTTCATAACTTATTTTTTATCTAATAGGCAAACTTGCCACATTGTTTTCAGTTCTCAGTTGCATTGACTGGTCTGCAAATTCCTGTGAGTCACGGGTCAAACCATTTGCGAGCAGATGTGCCTCAATGGCTTTATCGGCCTCAACTTGGCTCTTGATGCCAGACAAATCAAGTGTTCCACCTGTTCCGCCTGAACCAGACCCAAAGCCTCCTGTTCCACCGCCTGTCTGCTGACGACCTGTATCGATTACATCTTTAAGCGATGTTTCCATTACAAGCTCCTGCATTGTGTAAGGATTAAGATTATTCTTCGGATTGTTAAGGATATTACCATCCGCACCGCGAATAACAAGTTTCTTTCCTCCTTGGCCGTCCTCTATGAAATCAGGAGTACCTTTTGCAAGGACTTCTGCTTTTGCAGCGTTGAGCAGTGTCTTCTGAATAGGCTCAGTAATACCACTCTTAAACTTAAGACCTGCTGTAGCAGCTTGAAAAGCATAATCTACATGCGTGTCCTTAATAATTTTATCAAACTCTGCCTTTTTGGTATTGAACTCAGTTTCCTTTGTCTGAAGCTGAGTTTGAAGCTGAGTTACTTGAGCTTTAGCATCTTTCAGCTGTTGCTTCAAAGTTTCATCGCCAGTTCCTTTTTCAAGTTTAGACTGGAGCTCTGCAACCTGTGCTTGAGCAGCAGTAAGCTGAGTTTGAATTGTTTTTGCAGACTCTGCTTTAGTTTTGTACTCACCAAGTACGCGCTTAGCATAGTCATAACTTTTTTCACCATCTTTCTTTTTAATACCTGTAATGCCAAGAATATCAGCATCATACTGACCGTGCAATGCACCGATTTTAGTGCCAATAACGGTATTCTCATCATTTCTTGACATCTCAGCAATCGCATTCAGCTGGTCATCCGTAAGGCCTGTTAAAGCTGAACTCTGTCGTAGCATCTCAATTGTTAACATATAGCTTTGTTTTTATTGTTAATTACTTTTGTACTAACTCTGCAGCATCTCCGTATGGGTCATGCAAGGCCGCCATAATGGTATAACCAAGGCCTTTATACGTTTTCTTGAAAAGCTGCCACTCTGCGAATGTGAACATTTGAGTATATGCTGGTGACTCTTCTTTGCCAGTCATTGGATTAAACCTACGACCACGCACAATTGACAAGTGCACCATCTTCTCAGTACCCGGCTTAGGAGTATAACCACTCTTAGCCTGTGTTTTTGATGCCGATGATTTTTCTTCAATAATATCATCAACATCCACTAGGAAAAGAACTACCTCGTCAAGCTCTTCCTGTAAGTCGCTTGTCCAAGCTTTTCCGCCTTTAGCTTTAGCAGCTTCTAGTTCTGCTTTGCGTTCTATGGCCTTTTTCTTGTAAGACTTAACATCCTCAAGACTGAGTGCCTGTAGCTGCTGAAGTTCCAATTTCTGTAACATATTCCAAAAGTTTTTTGTTTATAATATCTATTTTTTCTCTCATTGGCTTATTTGAAGCAAACTCAATTATGTTAATGTTCTCACGTTCAAATTTTTCGACTAAAGTACTAAAATTTATTTTAAGCTTTACCAAATTTTCATTTAATAACTCTTTTTCATACAATTTTAACACTTCATCCAGCGTTTTATGTGGATATGGCTCCAATTGCTTTAAGATAAGCATTCTCTGAAGTACCAAAGGATTGTTACGATACTCAACTTCAAGAATTTGTTGCGATATAGCATCTAGTTCTGAGTTAGACGCACCATTCTCCTTTGCTTGTTTGTACTTAGAATATAGTTCTGTTACTGTGAAAACGTAAAACTCTGTACCCCAGTTTACAGAAGATGATATGAAAGCATCTCCATACCTGAGTTTGCAAACAGTATCTTCGACAAATTTCTGTGCCAATTCAAAGTTGGTCTTTAAGGCATTGAGAACTGAGGTTTTGCTTTCAAAGTTAGCAGTTACCTGAGTTTCATTGATAGCTTCTTTTTCACTTACAGTACCACCTGAACCAACAACAGAAATTACAATTTCATTTTTAAGCCTTGCACACTCATTGACATTATAATCAAGTGAGTCTTTATCGATAGTAGTTATCTGAACAGGATTACGCATATCTGCGATACCTTCAGATTGATTTGGTATAGGAACTTCTAAGAATGAACCAGGACCAGCTATACGCTTTTCGCTACAGCAAGGACACTTTTCAACTGTTCCATCGTTGAGAATTTTATACTCGCCTTTTGCATTGCGTAGAAAACCTCCATCGCAGTAATCACCAGTCTCATTATTCTCAAAATTACAATCAGCTTCATACGCACTATATATAGGATAAGGTGCATACAAGTCTAAATGCTGCTTCGAAATAGAGAAGAACAAATACCAATCAAGATTTGACAGCTCTTTTGTAATTGGATTTTTCTTAAGGTCTTTATTTTTCTCATTGAGTTGTGTTGACCAAAAGAACCGAGCTGGGCAATATCCTAAATCGTGCTTTGCTTCTGAAATAAGTGACTGAATTTCATTTTTCTCATTCAGCTGATATACTCTTATAGAAGTATCATCAAATACAGCTATTCGATGTTCCGGCTGTTTGAAAATAAGCCACTCAAACTGATTTTCATCAAGTCTAAAAGTCTGGTAATCAATTACAGCATCAATCTCAAGCCAATAAAAATATGGCTCTGGACGTAAAGATGTTTGTACTTGAGGAAGGTCTACTACCAAAATACTATTTGGCGATACCTGCATTCTCTTCCATCCGGTTGTCTTCCACACCTCTGGCTCATTGAGGTTATTCTTTTTATACTGAGACCAGTCTTCTGCAAGCTCTGAGTCTGTAAACTGGTATGAGCTTGATGAGTTACGACTATAGAAAACCCTTTCGAGTTCTCTATAGACGTCCTCAACTACAGCAGGTGTAGGCAACGGAAATTTGAACAGATGAAGGAATATGTTGAATTTATCCTTCGGAAGCAACTGTCTTACCCAATCAAGGAATATGGTCGTAGGTTGGTTAATATCAGATACAGCAACATTCGTCTCAGTATGAAATCTAAGACGACGCTGCATGTTTACAGCTTTCTGAATAGTCTGACGTTTAGTCGGCTTTTGCAGAATTTGCTTTATCTGATTTAACTCTAAGGCCATTTTCTTCGTCGTAAGTATAATTGCTATCTTTAGGTAATTCCCATCCACCGTTTATAGCTGTGCCCATATCAAGCAGGCGTTCGGCATGCTGAATGCCAAACTCCTGCCTCATATTGTACTTAGGCACAACCAATGTTACTGTTTGTTCTTTTTTCTTTCTCATAACTGAAAGTTTTAAGCTCCAGCAGAAGCGGCATTAACCCAATCTGTAAGAGGATTGAAGTCCAACGTTTCACGCTTAATGATGTAGAAGTTATCACTCCAGTTAGGATAGAATGACCATTCAATGGTATTGCTGTCCGGCTCTTCAAAACCACCAAGCTTCTTGTCACCAACAAAGAACTTACCAATAGGAATTGGGAAGTATGCTGTAGGCTCATCCTGGTCATCTACCAAGCAGCCGATGTTGCCGTTTTCATCAATCAGCCAAACGCCAATCTCTTCACACATGTATTGTTTCAGCTGTGCAATTGTCTTCTGACTTTCTTGATAAATAGTGGCAGAGAACGTTGTCGGCTCACGGCCAATTGTAATCTCAATACCTCCAAGTGTCTGGTTACCACCACCGAATGTACGAGCTGCGCCAGGCTCAGAAGTAGGTCCTTGAATATACGGAGAAACTGTCATCTTAGAACCATCAGCCGCAGAAAACAAGGTAGAAAACGATGCTTTCTTAGTCGGGTCAGTGACAGAGTTCTTCGTTCCAGCTGTCTTATAGATGCGCTGGAATGCAACTTTTTGAACTTGCCCCATACTCTCCTTGCATTCAGCAATCTCAAGGTCGGCGATATGAGCACCGGCAGGGCATCCACAGTTTAATCCCATATTATTTATGTTTTTAATGTTAATACTACCGAGCAGCTACCCTTAACTTGCATCGAATTACCTGTATTTTTGCTTTGAATTGACCTCTCCACAATGCAAATATACTAAATTTCTTTATAAGTTGTACCGCTTTTAACATTTTTTATAGAGGTATTTTTTATCTCATATTCTCGCATTATGTTCATTCAAGGCTTATGATTTAATCATTTATATATAATTAGAAGCCCAGAAATTACGAGAATAACGCGAGAATATGAATTTTAACTCAATTTCTCAATGATATTTTCTTCCTTCCAGCTTTTCTACTATGCATTTCTACTACTCCAGTTAATGCATCTGGTGCATCATCATGAGCAGCCCTTCGCTTATTATCTTTACGATAAGTTGTAATAGCATTATAGAATTCACGCCATTTTTTATCCCAATTTTCTGGAAACGCTACATCTGAGTTAACAAGAGCTGAATTTGAAAAAATACGAGCAGCTTTATTTTTTGTCTGTGTAAAAGTATTTATGGCTGTTTTGAAATTATGCAAAGTAGCTCTTGTAATACGCTTTACATTTCTAGCAAACTGCCTACCACCATTATTGGACTCTATCAGGCATTCTGTTATACTATTTTCTGTGAGCATTTTAGCCAACATTACTTCAGTTTTTTCCATGGGCAGTTGTGTGTATAGCACATCAATTACATATAGCATTTCTGGAGTATTTATAAAGCAAATTGCACATAAATAATCAGAGCCAGTATCAGCTGTATCAACGTAACACCATCTTTGATTAGCTTTAGAGCCTGATGGCAATTCTATATTTTGGTATGTTCTAAACTCGTGATACATAAGGCCCTCAGTAGGAATTGGATTTTGCATATACTGCGTCTCAAATACTACCGGGTTAATCTCTCGTAGTTTATATAGCTCCTCAAGATTGTGCTTCATTGGCCAAAGAGCATATTCTTCTCCTGTCTCAGGGTCTGTTTGTATAACTGGAAGTGATAAAACAGTCCATGTATCTGGCTCTATCTCTTGTAAATAGCCACAGAGGTCATGCTCATGTAATCTTTGCATTATAATAATGATAGGCGTTCTACGCGAGTTAACACGGTTACGTATTGTATTTTCGAAACGTTGGTTTATGCGTTCGCGTACTAAATCAGATGCTGCATCTTCAGGTTTTATTGGATCATCAATCATAATTGCGCCTTGAAATACATTGGATTTTGCTCCAATCATTGATAGCATCTCATTTGTATGGTCATCAAATACGAATACGTCGTTACCTCCGTCCATTTTATCTATCTCTGGGTCGGCATCTACATTTCCAGCACCAAAACCTGTTACTTGGCCTTGGGTTGATACGGCATAAAGCTCTCCGCCTGCTTTAGTTTTCCATCTCTTAGCTGAGCCTTTCTCAGACGCAAGAGTCGAATTGGGAAAAAGAGTCTTATAAAGCTCTTCTTGCATAATATTTCTGATTGTTTCAGAATTATCATTCACGAGTATATCTGAATAAGACAAGTGCAAAAATCGGCATCGCGGATTTAAGGCGAAGGCCCATGAGATAAATGATTTTATAACAACCTCAGTTTTAGAATAGCGTGGAGCAATATTGATAATTAATCTGGTAATTTTGCCATCCACAACATCTTGCAAAGCTTCAAATATCTTTTTATGATGCTCAGCCACGATGAATGAACGTTTATATTGGGCCTTAAACATTAGTTTAGTATACTTTTCAAACGATGTCAAAGCCTCAAGACGCAACATTTCCACAGGATTTACGGTTCCGGGCTTCGTGACATCTAATGCTGTTTCTTGCATTTCTTTAAGTGACTTCATGCTTATATTTCTTTTTTCGTAGTATATCCTAATTCTTTTTCTGCTATTTCTCTTGCTTTTACAGCATCTTTAAACTTTGCATAATAGCCTAGATGTATATTTTTGCTATTATATTTTATAGTAGCTTTCCATTTATTATTAGCCTCAGCAAAGCTGACACCACTAACTCCTGATGTATTATGGCTATATAACTTATGGTTTCTTGTATTTTTAGCATTTGATACAGCTCTTAAGTTTTTTATAGCATTATTAAGCTTATTGCCATCTATATGGTCTATTTGGTATGCTTCAATTGGTGGCCATTGCCCATAAAAATAAAACCATGCAAGCCTATGAGCTCTATAGATATATTTTCCTACTTTTATAAGCAAATATCCATTTTTATTTAAGGAACCTGCTATATCTCCAGGCTTTACAGCTCTAGATGCTCTTATTTTCCATATAAATGTTCCTGATTCTGGTTCATACTCAAGAACTTTAGTAAGGTATTCATGTGAAAGAGCTTTTTCTCTTTCAATCATTCTTTCTATTCGTTTATCCATCTTTATTTTACTTTATTAAGTTTTCACGTATAATCAGATACGCTTCACGACTTACAGGCACATTGGGGATAATACCTGTTTGGAGCTGTTGCTGTTCAGGTAGATTAAGTTGCATTTGGCCTTTTCCAAATACGCGGTCCCAAAGCTTCTCAACTGTTTCTATATTGCCAAGTTTTGCATCTTCTTGCAAGCGCTTTATAACTGTTTTGATAACAATTGGTATCTTTTTATTACTATATAGAGCTGCAAGTTGTGCCTCATTGCATGTTAATAGACAAGCCAATAAATTAGCCGTGTCTTGCTTTGTAAGCTGAACACTTAAATTGATATTAAGGCTAGTAAGAAGTTTTGTTATTTCAGGTCTTGATGCTCCTTGTAACTGAAGTGCTGAGCGTATAGCTGATGAATATGAACCTCTGCCCGAGTCATGGCGTTCTGCTAACTCAGTTGCTTTAAGCGGCTCTACAGTCTGAGCCTCAAGTGCCTCAATAGCCTCAACTCGTTTTTGCTGTTCTACGATACGTTTAGCTTGAAACTCAGTTTGGCCATCTGGTATTTCTTCCACGCCGAGTTCTTCTGCTAATGATTGGCGTTTTTCTTGTTTAGCTTGAAGATTTTTAAGTTTTTGCTTTTCAAGATACTTAATACGAGCCAATTCCTTTGCATCTTGTTTTGATTTGATGCGCGTGGCCTCTTGTTCTACAAGCTTGGATGTGTCTGGATTAGACATTCCAGGAACTACTGGGCGTGATGGCAATATATCTGCTAATTTCTGTGCTATTTTATCTGTTTTCATATCAATCTCTTTTTAATCTGAATATCTCCATAAGCGTTTATAAGCCGTATTTAATCTGCCGCTACAACATGCAGCTATATTACTGGCATTTAAGCTATAATGCCTTGCCGCGGCTGTAATAGAAGGCCATTCTGCCACTTCTGTATAACCTTTGCCTTTTTCATAGGCATATTCTTTTATAGGTCTTGCATTAGAAGATGTGTGCTGCCCATGTATTACATCTATCTTGTTTAATGCTAATCTAATATATTTCTTCTCTTCATACGCTTTATTTCCGGATATATTAATTTTATTAAATCCGTATGGCTCATAGCAGTTATTTTGTAATATAGTTTCATACTTTAGTTTAAAAAGTGAGTCAAGCGAATAACACTGAGGTTCTTTTATAGTTATATACAAAATATTGCTATTTTGCATTGATTTTTCCAATTCAGGACTTTTTCTTATACTTTCATCTAAAGTATCATTTATAAATCTTCTTATCATGCGTTGGATAGTATAAGTGGTAGTATGGCCCACGTATAGTCTGTTATCATAATCAAATTCAACTATGAATATGGCCAGTTTAGATTTAAGTAATTCTGGCTGGCTGATTTCTAGTTTTTTATTGCATATTTCAAACATAGCTACAAACTTTTATTTTATAGTGCAAATATATAAAATATAATTCAAACAGGCTAACGTTTATATGTTAAATGTTATCAAATTAAACTTTTTTCTGCGAGAATATAAAAATAAAGCAATATATCAAAAAAAAATTTGCGAGAATAGAAAATAAATGCAAGATAGTTTATGTTTACGTGTTGTTTATTTTTTGTTTCTGTGATAAGCAATTGATTTTCAATAAATTAGACGAAAATAAACAAAATAAATAATATTCAATGCCCCCTATAGGTTCTATTTTTAGTTTGATAGTTTCTGATAAGGCTAATATTAGCTCTATAAAATACTATCAAATCATATTTATCTCCCTCCTTAGAATTTTTTGTTTATTTTGTTTATTTATATCTAATTTATTGAAAATCAATCACTTATCAAGAAACAATAACTTGTTTATCGTTGTTTATTTTGTTTCTTTTGAAAAATTTTTTCTTTATTGCGAGAATGTCATTTTGTCAATTCCCTATTAAGCCTAAGGGTCTAGATAGATATTTGCGAGAATGTATGCAAGAATGAGAATTTATGAGCCTCTGGGCCTTGCTCATACTTATATATGATTTGAATCCCAATTTGCGAGAATGATTTGAAGCCAAAAAATTTTCTGCCTATGGACATGGCTCTATATACTATATATAAGGGGCACCCAGGCACTGCGGCAGGGGCCTAATTTCCACACAGGCAAAATTCTCAAAATATAAAAATTTATTTGGTTAAAAAGCATTAAGCCTGACAGCCTCATTCGTTAATTATGGTTTAATTCGTTAAGAAGCATTAAGGCTATCAGCCTGTTAACAACTCTTAACTAAAATAATTTTCAGGTTCCAAGCCAGAGACAGGCTCATAGCCTCTCATATGACAAGGTTTAACGAAAATTTAACACTTCATAACCAAATATATTTTCAGGTTCCAATTATTTTATTAGCTGACAGGTATAAAATTATTATTTTAATTTATTAACGAAACAACCAGGAAATCTAATACAATTTAACTCATAGAATTTTTATACGTTATTTATTTTACAAGTTATATAGCCGATATTTTTTAATATTTATATCCAGGCTTCTTAACACTTTTTTAATATATAAATTTTATAGCCGATAAAATTATTATTATATTAGCATATCGAAAATAAACCGGATATATATAATAATTTATTTAATGGTTATTAACAAATATCCAATATTTATTAACCAAATAAATTTTTCCGGTTAAAATAAAATTGGTATATTAGCAATATAAATAAAACGGAAATAATTAAAATATAACAGTAATGAAAATTAACAGAAATTATCGTTTCGTCCTGACAGTTCTGGACAACGAGAAAATTAACGCGGGAGAAATCCGTATTGACAGCCGTGCTGTAACCGGCGAGAGAATGTTTGCCAGTGAATGCCATTATTATGCCGAAAAAAATATTTTGGAATGTCTGAAAGAGGCCGATAAGAGAAATGACCTAAGCGGTTATTACGGCCATACGTACTGCATTTATAAGGAAAACAAGTCGAAAAAGGAAACAACCGAACGGGAGGAGGACGGCAAGAAAATTGTCGAAACGAGAGAAATACCGGGAGAGGCAATGCTGCTCGAAATAATAACCGTGGACGAAAATGGCGTGACCATTCGATAATCTATTATCCGCGAAAGCGGATATAGGAATTATCCGCGAAAGCGGATATAGGA
>ENA-OPYE01000171-OPYE01000171.1-human-gut-metagenome-genome-assembly--contig:-NODE-171-length-57189-cov-5.414499_pt1 | contig 57189 bp, 47 predicted proteins | sample MGYA00241063_ERZ501442 | MGnify/ENA primary metagenome ERZ501442 (study PRJEB25962, sample SAMEA1967055) | human gut metagenome | biome: human gut; feature: human-associated habitat; material: faeces... | reverse complement strand
TTCTTACACAGCCACTGGATCGGTCAACTGATCCTTAACTGATCGGCATTACCCCCCTTTGAGACTATTTTAGCCACCAGCAAGAAACGTCTATACTCGCAATTTACGCAGAACTTTTGACGAAAGGACGCCACTTCATTATGGCTCACCCTCATTTATTAGCGGAAAGAATTTCCCGCCTGAGCAGTTCGTTGGAAAAGGGGCTTTATGAACGTAGCCACGCCATCCGCTTGTGTTTATTAGCGGCATTAAGTGGTGAAAGTGTGTTCCTCCTTGGCCCGCCAGGTATTGCCAAAAGTTTGATCGCCCGGCGCTTAAAATTCGCCTTTCAGAATGCCCGCGCGTTTGAATATCTGATGACTCGCTTCTCCACGCCGGAAGAGGTTTTTGGTCCCCTTTCTATTCAGGCGCTAAAAGATGAAGGGCGCTATGAACGTTTAACCAGCGGTTACCTGCCGGAAGCAGAAATCGTCTTTCTGGATGAGATCTGGAAAGCGGGTCCGGCAATTCTTAATACCCTGCTCACCGCCATTAACGAGCGCCAGTTCCGCAACGGTGCACACGTAGAAAAAATCCCGATGCGCCTGCTGGTGGCGGCCTCCAACGAGCTGCCGGAAGCAGACAGCAGTCTGGAAGCGTTATATGACCGCATGCTGATTCGTCTGTGGTTAGATAAAGTGCAGGATAAAGCGAATTTCCGCTCCATGCTGACCAGTAAACAGGATGAAAACGACAATCCGGTTCCTGCCTCCTTGCAGGTCACAGATGAAGAATATGAACGCTGGCAGAAAGAGATTGGTGAAATTACGCTGCCCGATCATGTATTTGAGCTGATTTTTATGCTGCGCCAGCAACTGGATAAATTACCGGATGCGCCTTATGTCTCGGATCGTCGCTGGAAAAAAGCGATTCGATTATTGCAGGCCAGCGCCTTTTTTAGCGGTCGCAGTGCTGTTGCCCCGGTTGATCTCATTTTGCTGAAAGATTGCCTGTGGTATGACGCGCAAAGCCTGAATTTGATACAACAACAAATCGATGTATTGATGACCGGTCATGCCTGGCAACAGCAAGGGATGTTGACCCGCCTGGGCGCGATTGTGCAACGTCACCTGCAACTACAGCAGCAACAAAGCGATAAAACAGCCTTAACGGTAATTCGTCTGGGCGGCATTTTCAGCCGTCGTCAGCAGTATCAACTCCCTGTTAACGTTACTGCTTCCACTCTGACTCTGCTGCTGCAAAAACCGTTAAAACTGCATGATATGGAAGTGGTTCATATCACCTTTGAGCGTAGCGCGCTGGAACAGTGGCTGAGCAAAGGTGGTGAAATTCGCGGCAAACTAAACGGTATCGGCTTTGCCCAGAAACTGAATCTGGAAGTTGATAGCACCCAACATCTTGTTGTATGCGATGTAAGTTTACAAGGCAGTACGCTGGCACTTCCCGGTTCATCGGCTGAAGGTCTGCCAGGTGAAATAAAACAACAACTGGAAGAGCTTGAAAGCGACTGGCGCAAGCAACACGCTTTATTCAGCGAACAGCAAAAATGTCTGTTTATCCCTGGCGACTGGTTAGGTCGCATTGAAGCCAGCCTACAGGATGTCGGTGCACAGATTCGCCAGGCGCAACAATGCTAACGCTGGATACGCTTAATGTGATGCTGGCCGTCAGCGAAGAGGGATTGATCGAAGAGATGATCATCGCGCTGCTGGCCTCACCGCAGCTGGCGGTCTTCTTTGAAAAATTCCCACGACTGAAGGCGGCTATCACTGATGATGTTCCCCGCTGGCGTGAGGCGCTGCGCAGTCGGCTGAAAGATGCCCGAGTCCCGCCGGAACTCACCGAAGAGGTGATGTGCTATCAGCAAAGCCAGCTCCTCTCCACGCCGCAGTTTATTGTGCAGCTACCACAGATCCTGGACTTACTGCATCGTCTGAATTCCCCATGGGCAGAACAAGCCCGACAGTTGGTTGATGCTAACAGTACGATCACTTCAGCGTTACACACGCTTTTTCTCCAGCGCTGGCGTTTAAGCCTGATCGTGCAAGCAACGACGTTAAATCAGCAGCTATTAGAAGAAGAACGCGAACAACTGTTGAGTGAAGTTCAAGAACGCATGACGCTGAGCGGGCAACTTGAACCGATTCTCGCAGATAACAATACCGCAGCTGGTCGTCTGTGGGATATGAGCGCCGGTCAGCTTAAACGTGGCGACTATCAGTTGATTGTGAAATACGGTGAATTTCTTAACGAACAGCCGGAACTGAAACGTCTGGCAGAACAGCTGGGGCGTTCCCGGGAAGCCAAATCAATACCGCGCAACGATGCGCAGATGGAAACCTTCCGCACCCTGGTGCGCGAACCGGCGACGGTTCCTGAGCAGGTTGATGGTCTGCAACAAAGCGATGATATTTTACGTCTCCTGCCGCCAGAACTGGCGACACTAGGGATAACAGAACTGGAGTATGAGTTTTACCGTCGGCTGGTGGAAAAACAGTTGCTCACCTATCGCCTGCACGGTGAGTCGTGGCGTGAAAAAGTGATCGAACGCCCGGTGGTGCATAAAGATTACGACGAACAGCCGCGCGGACCGTTTATTGTCTGTGTGGATACTTCCGGCTCAATGGGCGGCTTTAATGAACAGTGTGCGAAAGCGTTCTGCCTGGCCTTGATGCGCATTGCTCTCGCTGAAAACCGGCGCTGCTATATTATGCTATTTTCCACCGAGATCGTCCGTTATGAGCTTTCAGGCCCACAAGGCATCGAACAAGCAATCCGTTTTTTAAGCCAGCAGTTTCGTGGCGGCACCGATCTTGCCAGTTGTTTTCGCGCCATTATGGAACGCTTGCAAAGCAGGGAATGGTTTGATGCCGATGCGGTGGTGATTTCTGATTTTATCGCCCAGCGGTTGCCTGACGACGTGACGAGTAAAGTGAAAGAGCTACAGCGGGTACATCAGCATCGCTTTCATGCCGTGGCGATGTCGGCACATGGCAAACCCGGCATCATGCGCATTTTCGATCATATCTGGCGCTTTGATACCGGGATGCGAAGCCGCCTGCTCAGACGCTGGCGGCGATAAACAATTACAGCAGAGAAGGGACGCTCTCGCGAACAGCAGCTGGCCATACACCACACTGAACCTGGCCGATATGTGGCAGTTGCAGCAGCAGCATGGTCAAACGAGACTGCCCGATACCGCCGCCGATGGTCTGCGGCATTTCACCGCGCAGCAGCGCCTGATGCCACTCCAGCTCCAGGCGATCTTCGTCACCGGTCAGCGCCAGCTGATGCTTCAGCGTGTCGGCATCCACGCGGATCCCCATGGAAGAAAGCTCAAACGCATCTTCCAGTACCGGGTTCCATACCAGAATATCGCCGTTCAGACCCGCATGGCCCAGCTCTGACGGGGTGCTCCAGTCATCATAATCCGGTGCGCGCACGTCATGGCGATGACCATCGCTCAGCTTGCCGCCAATCCCGACCAGGAATACCGCGCCAAGATCTTTCGCAATCGCCCGCTCACGCCCTTTGGCATCGAGCTCCGGATAACGAGACAGTAACTCCTGGCTGTGTACGAAGTGGATCTGATCCGGCAGGAACGGTGCCAGGCCAAACTCTTCGCTAACCGCAGCTTCGGTTGCTTTAATTCCCTCCCAGATCGCCTCTACCGTGCTTTTCAGAGTCGAGAATTGACGCTCGCCGTCGCCCATTACGCGTTCCCAGTCCCACTGGTCAACATAGACCGAGTGCAGCGGGGAAAGACGGTCTTCATCGGGGCGAAGGGCTTTCATGTGCGTGTACAGCCCTTCGCCCGCGCTGAAGTCGTGTTGCCCTAAGGTCTGACGTTTCCACTTCGCCAGTGAATGAACCACTTCGAACTGGGCATCAGGCAGAGCTTTCACTTTTACCTGCACCGCTTTTTCACAGCCCGACAAGTTATCCTGCGTGCCATCCCCCACACGGCTAAGAATCGGCGCCTGGACTTCGATCAGCCCCAGACGTTCTTCCAGTTGACGAGAAAAGTGAGATTTCACGAAGCTAATTTGGCGTTGTTTGGCAATGTAAGCGGTTTTCATTTTTTATACTCCTGCGTCCTGTTGCTTATGATTAAGCAACAAAAACCGACACACATGCAATAATCATTCAATAAAAAGCCTCACGTACTTTTGATTCATTAAAAAAGAAGGCTAAAATAGAATGAATCATCAATCCGCATAAGAAAATCCTATGGAAAATTATCTGATCGACAATCTGGACCGAGGCATCCTGGAAGCATTAATGGGCAATGCGCGCACCGCTTACGCCGAACTGGCGAAACAATTTGGCGTCAGTCCGGGGACGATTCACGTTCGAGTAGAGAAAATGAAGCAGGCGGGGATCATTACCGGGGCGCGTATTGATGTCAGCCCGAAGCAGCTTGGTTATGACGTAGGCTGCTTTATCGGCATTATATTAAAGAGCGCCAAAGACTATCCTTCCGCGCTGGCAAAGCTGGAAAGCCTCGATGAAGTCACTGAAGCCTATTACACAACCGGCCACTACAGCATCTTTATAAAAGTGATGTGCCGTTCGATCGATGCTCTCCAGCATGTACTTATCAACAAGATCCAAACAATTGATGAAATTCAGTCCACCGAGACACTGATCGTCCTGCAGAACCCGATCATGCGTACCATTAAGCCCTGATCGGCTTTTTTAATCCCATACTTTTCCACAGGTAGATCCCAACGCGTTCACAGCGTACAATACGCCACTCTTAATAAAGGTGGCGGTTTATGGCAGATATCACTCTTATCAGCGGCAGCACCCTCGGCGGTGCCGAATATGTAGCAGAACACCTGGCTGAAAAGCTGGAAGAGGCGGGTTTTACCACCGAAACGCTGCACGGTCCGCTGTTGGAAGATTTATCTGCCTCTGGGATCTGGCTGGTTATCAGCTCAACCCACGGTGCCGGAGATATTCCGGACAACCTTTCTCCTTTCTATGAAGCATTGCAGAAACAGAAGCCCGATCTTTCTGCGGTCCGCTTTGGCGCAATCGGTATTGGTAGTCGTGAATATGACACCTTTTGTGGGGCTATTGATAAACTCGAGGCTGAACTCAAAAATTCCGGTGCAAAACAGACGGGCGAAACACTGAAGATCAACATTCTTGATCACGACATTCCGGAAGATCCGGCAGAAGAATGGCTGGGATCGTGGATTAATTTACTCAAATAAGTATACAGATCGTGCGATCCACTGTGGATAACTCTGTCAGGAAGCTTGGATCAACCGGTAGTTATCCAAAGAACAACGGTTGTTCAGTTTTTGAGTTGTGTATAACCCCTCATTCTGATCCCAGCTTATACTGTCCAGGATCACCGATCATTCACAGTTAATGATCCTTTCCAGGTTGTTGATCTTAAAAGCCGGATCCTTGTTATCCACAGGGCAGTGCGATCCTAATAAGAGATCACAATAGAACAGATCTCTAAATAAATAGATCTTCTTTTTAACACCCAGGATCCCAGGTCTTTCTCAAGCCGACAAAGTTGAGTAGAATCCACGGCCCGGGCTTCAATCCATTTTCATACCGCGTTATGCGAGGCAATCACCATGTTTTATCCGGATCCTTTTGACGTCATCATCATTGGCGGGGGTCATGCAGGCACCGAGGCCGCGATGGCCGCGGCGCGTATGGGTCAACAGACTCTGCTTTTGACACACAATATCGACACTCTGGGGCAGATGAGCTGCAACCCGGCGATCGGCGGTATTGGGAAGGGACATCTGGTAAAAGAAGTGGATGCACTCGGCGGTCTGATGGCGAAAGCGATCGATCAGGCGGGTATCCAGTTTAGGATACTAAACGCAAGCAAAGGACCGGCGGTTCGCGCTACCCGAGCTCAGGCAGATCGTGTGCTCTACCGTCAGGCGGTACGTACGGCGCTGGAGAACCAACCGAACCTGATGATCTTCCAGCAGGCGGTTGAAGATCTTATTGTCGAAAACGATCGCGTGGTCGGTGCCGTTACCCAAATGGGACTGAAGTTCCGTGCCAAAGCTGTCGTGCTCACCGTTGGAACGTTCCTCGACGGTAAAATTCATATCGGTCTGGATAATTACAGCGGTGGCCGTGCTGGTGATCCGCCGTCCATTCCGCTTTCTCGCCGTTTGCGTGAACTGCCGCTGCGCGTTGGTCGTCTGAAAACCGGGACACCACCGCGTATTGATGCTCGAACCATCGACTTTAGCGTACTGGCGCAACAGCATGGCGATAACCCAATGCCGGTATTCTCGTTTATGGGCAATGCGTCCCAGCATCCCCAGCAGGTGCCGTGTTATATCACTCATACCAACGAGAAAACCCATGATGTGATCCGCAGTAACCTCGATCGTAGCCCAATGTACGCAGGGGTGATCGAAGGTGTCGGCCCACGCTACTGCCCGTCGATCGAAGACAAAGTCATGCGCTTCGCCGACAGAAATCAGCATCAGATCTTCCTTGAACCGGAAGGGCTGACCTCAAACGAAATTTATCCGAACGGTATCTCCACCAGCCTGCCGTTCGATGTGCAGATGCAAATCGTCCGCTCCATGCAGGGGATGGAAAACGCAAAGATCGTGCGTCCGGGTTATGCCATTGAGTATGACTTCTTCGATCCACGCGACCTGAAACCGACGCTGGAGAGCAAGTTTATCCAGGGGCTGTTCTTTGCTGGTCAGATTAACGGCACTACCGGTTACGAAGAAGCCGCTGCGCAAGGTTTGCTGGCTGGTCTTAACGCTGCCCGTCTGTCTGCTGACAAAGAAGGTTGGGCTCCGGCGCGTTCTCAGGCGTATCTCGGCGTACTGGTTGATGACCTGTGCACTTTAGGAACCAAAGAACCGTATCGTATGTTTACTTCGCGCGCAGAATATCGTCTGATGCTGCGCGAAGATAATGCGGATCTGCGTTTGACTGAAATCGGTCGTGAACTGGGCCTGGTGGATGACGAACGTTGGGCGCGCTTTAACGAGAAACTTGAGAATATCGAGCGTGAGCGTCAGCGTCTGAAATCGACCTGGGTAACCCCGTCGGCGGAAGCTGCAGCCGACGTGAATGCTCACCTGACTGCGCCACTTTCCCGTGAAGCCAGTGGTGAAGATCTGCTGCGTCGTCCGGAAATGACTTATGAAAAATTAACCACGCTGACGCCGTTTTCCCCTGCGTTGACAGACGAACAGGCGGCGGAACAGGTTGAGATTCAGGTTAAATACGAAGGTTATATCGCGCGCCAGCAAGATGAGATCGAAAAGCAACTGCGTAACGAGAACACCCTGCTACCAGCAACGCTGGATTACCGCCAGGTATCCGGTCTTTCTAACGAAGTGATCGCCAAACTTAACGATCACAAACCGGCCTCTATCGGTCAGGCTTCGCGTATTTCTGGCGTCACGCCTGCGGCCATCTCCATTCTGCTGGTGTGGCTGAAAAAACAGGGTATGCTGCGTCGTAGCGCATAACGCATTAAAAATGCCTGGTAAGCACCCGCTTACCGGGCAACGCATCAAGAACAGGTAATCACCGTGCTCAACAAACTCACCTCTCTGCTGAAAGACGCAGGAATTTCGCTTACCGATCACCAGAAAAACCAGCTAATTGCCTACGTGAATATGCTGCATAAATGGAATAAAGCGTACAACCTGACTTCGGTCCGCGATCCTAATGAGATGCTGGTACGCCATATTCTCGATAGCATTGTGGTGGCACCGTATCTGCAAGGTGAACGGTTTATCGATGTCGGCACCGGACCAGGACTGCCTGGCATTCCACTCTCTATCGTGCGTCCTGAAGCCCACTTCACGTTGTTGGATAGCCTTGGTAAACGCGTGCGTTTCCTTCGTCAGGTGCAACATGAGCTTAAACTGGAGAATATTGAGCCAGTACAGAGCAGGGTAGAAGAGTTTCCTTCTGAGCCGCCATTTGATGGCGTAATTAGCCGCGCTTTTGCCTCTCTGAACGATATGGTGAGCTGGTGCCACCATCTTCCTGGTGAGCAAGGTCGTTTCTACGCGCTGAAAGGCCAAATGCCGGAAGATGAAATCGCTTTGTTGCCCGAAGAATATCAGGTCGAATCAGTGGTTAAACTTCACGTTCCGGCCCTGGATGGCGAACGTCATCTGGTGATGATTAAAGCAAATAAAATTTAATTTTTATCAAAAAAATCATAAAAAATTGACCGGTTAGACTGTTAACAACAACCAGGTTTTCTACTGATATAACTGGTTACATTTAACGCCACGTTCACTCTTTTGCATCAACAAAGTAACGTGGCTTTTTTTGGTAAGCAGAAAATAAGTCATAAGTGAAAATATCAGTCTGCTAAAAATCGGCGCTAAGAATCATCATTGGCTGTTAAAACATTATTAAAAATGTCAATGGGTGGTTTTTGTTGTGTAAATGTCATTTATTAAAACAGTATCTGTTTTTAGACTGAAATATCATAAACTTGCAAAGGCATCATTTGCCAAGTAAATAAATATGCTGTGCGCGAACATGCTCAATATGTGATCTGAAGCACGCTTTATCACCAGTGTTTACGCGTTATTTACAGTTTTTCATGATCGAACAGGGTTTGCAGAAAAGTCGCAATTGTATGCACTGGAAAAATATTTAAACATTTATTCACCTTTTGGCTACTTATTGTTTGAAATCACGGGGGCGCACCGTATAATTTGACCGCTTTTTGATGCTTGACTCTAAGCCTTAAAGAAAGTTTTATACGACACGCGGCATACCTCGAAGGGAGCAGGAGTGAAAAACGTGATGTCTGTGTCGCTCGTGAGTCGAAACGTTGCTCGGAAGCTTCTGCTCGTTCAGTTACTGGTGGTGATAGCAAGTGGATTGCTGTTCAGCCTCAAAGACCCCTTCTGGGGCGTCTCTGCAATAAGCGGGGGCCTGGCAGTCTTTCTGCCTAACGTTTTGTTTATGATATTTGCCTGGCGTCACCAGGCGCATACACCAGCGAAAGGCCGGGTGGCCTGGACATTCGCATTTGGCGAAGCTTTCAAAGTTCTGGCGATGTTGGTGTTACTGGTGGTGGCGTTGGCGGTTTTAAAGGCGGTATTCTTGCCGCTGATCGTTACGTGGGTTTTGGTGCTGGTGGTTCAGATACTGGCACCGGCTGTAATTAACAACAAAGGGTAAAAGGCATCATGGCTTCAGAAAATATGACGCCGCAGGATTACATAGGACACCACCTGAACAACCTTCAGCTGGACCTGCGTACATTCTCGCTGGTGGATCCACATAACCCCCCAGCCACCTTCTGGACAATCAATATTGACTCCATGTTCTTCTCGGTGGTGCTGGGTCTGTTGTTCCTGGTTTTATTCCGTAGCGTAGCCAAAAAGGCGACCAGCGGTGTGCCAGGTAAGTTTCAGACCGCGATTGAGCTGGTGATCGGCTTTGTTAATGGTAGCGTGAAAGACATGTACCATGGCAAAAGCAAGCTGATTGCTCCGCTGGCCCTGACGATCTTCGTCTGGGTATTCCTGATGAACCTGATGGATTTACTGCCTATCGACCTGCTGCCGTACATTGCTGAACATGTACTGGGGCTGCCGGCACTGCGTGTGGTTCCGTCTGCGGACGTGAACGTAACGCTGTCTATGGCACTGGGCGTATTTATCCTGATTCTGTTCTACAGCATCAAAATGAAAGGCATCGGCGGCTTCACGAAAGAGTTGACGCTGCAGCCGTTCAATCACTGGGCGTTCATTCCTGTCAACTTAATCCTTGAAGGGGTAAGCCTGCTGTCCAAACCAGTTTCACTCGGTTTGCGACTGTTCGGTAACATGTATGCCGGTGAGCTGATTTTCATTCTGATTGCTGGTCTGTTGCCGTGGTGGTCACAGTGGATTCTGAATGTGCCGTGGGCCATTTTCCACATCCTGATCATTACGCTGCAAGCCTTCATCTTCATGGTTCTGACGATCGTCTATCTGTCGATGGCGTCTGAAGAACATTAATTTACCAACACTACTACGTTTTAACTGAAACAAACTGGAGACTGTCATGGAAAACCTGAATATGGATCTGCTGTACATGGCTGCCGCTGTGATGATGGGTCTGGCGGCAATCGGTGCTGCGATCGGTATCGGCATCCTCGGGGGTAAATTCCTGGAAGGCGCAGCGCGTCAACCTGATCTGATTCCTCTGCTGCGTACTCAGTTCTTTATCGTTATGGGTCTGGTGGATGCTATCCCGATGATCGCTGTAGGTCTGGGTCTGTACGTGATGTTCGCTGTCGCGTAGTAAGCGTTGCTTTTATTTAAAGAGCAATATCAGAACGTTAACTAAATAGAGGCATTGTGCTGTGAATCTTAACGCAACAATCCTCGGCCAGGCCATCGCGTTTGTCCTGTTCGTTCTGTTCTGCATGAAGTACGTATGGCCGCCATTAATGGCAGCCATCGAAAAACGTCAAAAAGAAATTGCTGACGGCCTTGCTTCCGCAGAACGAGCACATAAGGACCTTGACCTTGCAAAGGCCAGCGCGACCGACCAGCTGAAAAAAGCGAAAGCGGAAGCCCAGGTAATCATCGAGCAGGCGAACAAACGCCGCTCGCAGATTCTGGACGAAGCTAAAGCTGAAGCAGAGCAGGAACGTACTAAAATCGTGGCCCAGGCGCAGGCGGAAATTGAAGCCGAGCGTAAACGTGCCCGTGAAGAGCTGCGTAAGCAAGTTGCTATCCTGGCTGTTGCTGGCGCCGAGAAGATCATCGAACGTTCCGTGGATGAAGCTGCTAACAGCGACATCGTGGATAAACTTGTCGCTGAACTGTAAGGAGGGAGGGGCTGATGTCTGAATTTATTACGGTAGCTCGCCCCTACGCCAAAGCAGCTTTTGACTTTGCCGTCGAACACCAAAGTGTAGAACGCTGGCAGGACATGCTGGCGTTTGCCGCCGAGGTAACCAAAAACGAACAAATGGCAGAGCTTCTCTCTGGCGCGCTTGCGCCAGAAACGCTCGCCGAGTCGTTTATCGCAGTTTGTGGTGAGCAACTGGACGAAAACGGTCAGAACCTGATTCGGGTAATGGCCGAAAATGGTCGTCTTAACGCGCTCCCGGATGTTCTGGAGCAGTTTATTCACCTGCGTGCTGTGAGTGAGGCTACCGCTGAGGTAGACGTCATTTCCGCTGCCGCACTGAGTGAACAACAGCTCGCGAAAATTTCTGCTGCGATGGAAAAACGTCTGTCACGCAAAGTTAAGCTGAATTGCAAAATCGATAAGTCTGTAATGGCAGGCGTTATCATCCGAGCGGGTGATATGGTCATTGATGGCAGCGTACGCGGTCGTCTTGAGCGCCTTGCAGACGTCTTGCAGTCTTAAGGGGACTGGAGCATGCAACTGAATTCCACCGAAATCAGCGAACTGATCAAGCAGCGCATTGCTCAGTTCAATGTTGTGAGTGAAGCTCACAACGAAGGTACTATTGTTTCTGTAAGTGACGGTGTTATCCGCATTCACGGCCTGGCCGATTGTATGCAGGGTGAAATGATCTCCCTGCCGGGTAACCGTTACGCTATCGCACTGAACCTCGAGCGCGACTCTGTAGGTGCGGTTGTTATGGGTCCGTACGCTGACCTTGCCGAAGGCATGAAAGTTAAGTGTACTGGCCGTATCCTGGAAGTTCCGGTTGGCCGTGGCCTGCTGGGCCGTGTGGTTAACACTCTGGGTGCACCAATCGACGGTAAAGGTCCGCTGGATCACGACGGCTTCTCTGCTGTAGAAGCAATCGCTCCGGGCGTTATCGAACGTCAGTCCGTAGATCAGCCGGTACAGACCGGTTATAAAGCCGTTGACTCCATGATCCCAATTGGTCGTGGTCAGCGTGAATTGATCATCGGTGACCGTCAGACCGGTAAAACCGCACTGGCTATCGATGCCATCATCAACCAGCGCGATTCCGGTATCAAATGTATCTATGTCGCTATCGGCCAGAAAGCGTCCACCATTTCTAACGTGGTACGTAAACTGGAAGAGCACGGCGCACTGGCTAACACCATCGTTGTGGTAGCAACCGCGTCTGAATCCGCTGCACTGCAATATCTGGCACCGTACGCTGGTTGCGCAATGGGCGAATACTTCCGTGACCGCGGTGAAGATGCGCTGATCATTTACGATGACCTGTCTAAACAGGCTGTTGCTTACCGTCAGATCTCCCTGCTGCTCCGTCGTCCGCCAGGACGTGAAGCATTCCCGGGCGACGTATTCTACCTCCACTCTCGTCTGCTGGAGCGTGCTGCGCGTGTTAACGCCGAATACGTTGAAGCCTTCACCAAAGGTGAAGTGAAAGGGAAAACCGGTTCTCTGACCGCGCTGCCGATTATCGAAACTCAGGCGGGTGACGTTTCTGCGTTCGTTCCGACCAACGTAATCTCCATTACCGATGGTCAGATCTTCCTGGAAACCAACCTGTTCAACGCCGGTATTCGTCCTGCGGTTAACCCGGGTATTTCCGTATCCCGTGTTGGTGGTGCAGCACAGACCAAGATCATGAAAAAACTGTCCGGTGGTATCCGTACCGCTCTGGCACAGTATCGTGAACTGGCAGCGTTCTCTCAGTTTGCATCCGACCTTGACGATGCAACACGTAAGCAGCTTGACCACGGTCAGAAAGTGACCGAACTGCTGAAACAGAAACAGTATGCGCCGATGTCCGTAGCGCAACAGTCTTTGGTTCTTTTCGCAGCAGAACGTGGTTACCTGGCGGATGTTGAACTGTCGAAAATCGGCAGCTTCGAAGCCGCTCTGCTGGCTTACGTCGACCGTGATCACGCTCCGTTGATGCAAGAGATCAACCAGACCGGTGGCTACAACGACGAAATCGAAGGCAAGCTGAAAGGCATCCTCGATTCCTTCAAAGCAACCCAATCCTGGTAACGTCTGGCGGCTTGCCTTAGGGCAGGCCGCAAGGCATTGAGGAGAAGCTCATGGCCGGCGCAAAAGAGATACGTAGTAAGATCGCAAGCGTCCAGAACACGCAAAAGATCACTAAAGCGATGGAGATGGTCGCCGCTTCCAAAATGCGTAAATCGCAGGATCGCATGGCGGCCAGCCGTCCTTATGCAGAAACCATGCGCAAAGTGATTGGTCACCTTGCACACGGTAATCTGGAATATAAGCACCCTTACCTGGAAGACCGCGACGTTAAACGCGTGGGTTACCTGGTGGTGTCGACCGACCGTGGTTTGTGCGGTGGTTTGAACATTAACCTGTTCAAAAAACTGCTGGCGGAAATGAAGACCTGGACCGACAAAGGCGTTCAATGCGACCTCGCAATGATCGGCTCGAAAGGCGTGTCGTTCTTCAACTCCGTGGGCGGCAATGTTGTTGCCCAGGTCACCGGCATGGGGGATAACCCTTCCCTGTCCGAACTGATCGGTCCGGTAAAAGTGATGTTGCAGGCCTACGACGAAGGCCGTCTGGACAAGCTTTACATTGTCAGCAACAAATTTATTAACACCATGTCTCAGGTTCCGACCATCAGCCAGCTACTGCCGTTACCGGCATCAGATGATGATGATCTGAAACATAAATCCTGGGATTACCTGTACGAACCCGATCCGAAGGCGTTGCTGGATACCCTGCTGCGTCGTTATGTCGAATCTCAGGTTTATCAGGGCGTGGTTGAAAACCTGGCCAGCGAGCAGGCCGCCCGTATGGTGGCGATGAAAGCCGCGACCGACAATGGCGGCAGCCTGATTAAAGAGCTGCAGTTGGTATACAACAAAGCTCGTCAGGCCAGCATTACTCAGGAACTCACCGAGATCGTCTCGGGGGCCGCCGCGGTTTAAACAGGTTATTTCGTAGAGGATTTAAGATGGCTACTGGAAAGATTGTCCAGGTAATCGGCGCCGTAGTTGACGTCGAATTCCCTCAGGATGCCGTACCGCGCGTGTACGATGCTCTTGAGGTGCAAAATGGTAATGAGCGTCTGGTGCTGGAAGTTCAGCAGCAGCTCGGCGGCGGTATCGTGCGTACCATCGCAATGGGTTCCTCCGACGGTCTGCGTCGCGGTCTGGATGTAAAAGACCTCGAACACCCGATCGAAGTCCCGGTAGGTAAAGCGACTCTGGGCCGTATCATGAACGTACTGGGTGAACCGGTCGACATGAAAGGCGAGATCGGTGAAGAAGAGCGTTGGGCGATTCACCGCGCAGCACCTTCCTACGAAGAGCTGTCAAACTCTCAGGAACTGCTGGAAACCGGTATCAAAGTTATCGACCTGATGTGTCCGTTCGCTAAGGGCGGTAAAGTTGGTCTGTTCGGTGGTGCGGGTGTAGGTAAAACCGTAAACATGATGGAGCTTATTCGTAACATCGCGATCGAGCACTCCGGTTACTCTGTGTTTGCGGGCGTAGGTGAACGTACTCGTGAGGGTAACGACTTCTACCACGAAATGACCGACTCCAACGTTATCGACAAAGTATCCCTGGTGTATGGCCAGATGAACGAGCCGCCGGGAAACCGTCTGCGCGTTGCTCTGACCGGTCTGACCATGGCTGAGAAATTCCGTGACGAAGGTCGTGACGTTCTGCTGTTCGTTGACAACATCTATCGTTACACCCTGGCCGGTACGGAAGTATCCGCACTGCTGGGCCGTATGCCTTCAGCGGTAGGTTATCAGCCGACCCTGGCGGAAGAGATGGGCGTTCTGCAGGAACGTATCACCTCCACCAAAACTGGTTCTATCACCTCCGTACAGGCGGTATACGTACCTGCGGATGACTTGACTGACCCGTCTCCGGCAACCACCTTTGCGCACCTTGACGCAACCGTGGTACTGAGCCGTCAGATCGCGTCTCTGGGTATCTACCCGGCCGTTGACCCGCTGGACTCCACCAGCCGTCAGCTGGACCCGCTGGTGGTTGGTCAGGAACACTACGACACCGCGCGTGGCGTTCAGTCCATCCTGCAACGTTATCAGGAACTGAAAGACATCATCGCCATCCTGGGTATGGATGAACTGTCTGAAGAAGACAAACTGGTGGTAGCGCGTGCTCGTAAGATCCAGCGCTTCCTGTCCCAGCCGTTCTTCGTGGCAGAAGTATTCACCGGTTCTCCGGGTAAATACGTCTCCCTGAAAGACACCATCCGTGGCTTTAAAGGCATCATGGAAGGCGAATACGATCACCTGCCGGAGCAGGCGTTCTACATGGTCGGTTCCATCGAAGAAGCTGTGGAAAAAGCCAAAAAACTTTAACGCCTTAATCGGAGGGTGATATGGCAATGACTTACCACCTGGACGTCGTCAGTGCAGAGCAACAAATGTTCTCTGGTCTGGTCGAGAAAATCCAGGTAACGGGTAGCGAAGGTGAATTGGGGATCTACCCTGGCCACGCACCGCTGCTCACCGCCATTAAGCCTGGTATGATTCGCATCGTGAAACAGCACGGTCACGAAGAGTTTATCTATCTGTCTGGCGGCATTCTTGAAGTGCAGCCTGGCAACGTGACCGTTCTGGCCGACACCGCAATTCGCGGCCAGGATCTCGACGAAGCGCGAGCCATGGAAGCGAAACGTAAGGCTGAAGAGCACATTAGCAGCTCTCACGGCGACGTAGATTACGCTCAGGCGTCTGCGGAACTGGCCAAAGCGATCGCGCAGCTGCGCGTTATCGAGTTGACCAAAAAAGCGATGTAACACCGGCTTGAAAAGCACAAAAGCCAGTCTGGAAACAGGCTGGCTTTTTTTACGCGTGACCCGTCCTGAAGAGCGTTCACATAGATCCTGCTGATATAAAACCCCCTGTTTTCCCGTTTATTCATTGATCGAAATAAGAGCAAAAACATCCACCTGACGCTTAAATGAAGGTATTGCCTTAATTTTCTGCAGACAAAAGGCGTGACGATGGTCGAAAATGGCGCTTTCGTCAGCGGGGATAATCCGTTATTGAACAATTTATCCTCTGTCCATTTCACGATGAAAAAAATGTAGTTTTTTCAAGGTGAAGCGGTTTAAATTCGTTCTCAAATTACAGTCAGGACGCGTATGTTGAATAATGCTATGAGCGTAGTGATCCTTGCCGCAGGCAAAGGCACGCGCATGTATTCCGATCTTCCGAAAGTGCTGCATACCCTTGCCGGGAAAGCGATGGTTCAGCATGTCATTGATGCTGCGAATGAATTAGGCGCAGCGCACGTTCACCTGGTTTACGGTCACGGCGGCGATCTGCTTAAACAGGCGCTGAAAGACGACAACCTGAACTGGGTGCTTCAGGCAGAACAGCTGGGTACAGGTCATGCGATGCAGCAGGCCGCACCTTTCTTTGCCGATGATGAAGACATTTTAATGCTCTACGGCGACGTGCCGCTGATCTCTGTCGAAACACTCCAGCGCCTGCGTGATGCTAAACCGCAGGGTGGCATTGGTCTGCTGACGGTAAAACTGGATGATCCGACCGGTTATGGACGTATCACCCGTGAAAACGGCAAAGTTACCGGCATTGTTGAGCACAAAGACGCCACCGACGAGCAGCGTCAGATTCAGGAGATCAACACCGGCATTCTGATTGCCAACGGCGCAGATATGAAACGCTGGCTGGCGAAGCTGACCAACAATAACGCGCAGGGTGAATACTACATCACCGACATTATTGCGCTGGCGTATCAGGAAGGACGTGAAATCGTCGCCGTTCATCCGCAACGTTTAAGCGAAGTAGAAGGCGTGAATAACCGCCTGCAACTCTCCCGACTGGAGCGCGTTTACCAGTCCGAACAGGCTGAAAAACTGCTGTTAGCAGGCGTTATGCTGCGCGATCCGGCGCGTTTTGATCTGCGCGGTACGCTTACTCACGGGCGCGATGTTGAAATTGATACTAACGTTATCATCGAGGGCAACGTGACTCTCGGTCATCGCGTGAAAATCGGCACCGGTTGTGTGATTAAAAACAGCGTGATTGGCGATGATTGCGAAATTAGCCCGTATACCGTTGTGGAAGACGCGAATCTGGCGGCGGCCTGTACCATTGGCCCGTTTGCCCGTCTGCGTCCTGGTGCTGAGTTGCTGGAAGGTGCACACGTCGGTAACTTCGTTGAGATGAAAAAAGCGCGTCTGGGTAAAGGCTCGAAAGCTGGTCATCTGACTTACCTGGGCGATGCGGAAATTGGCGATAACGTTAACATCGGCGCGGGAACCATTACCTGCAACTACGATGGTGCGAATAAATTTAAGACCATTATCGGCGACGATGTGTTTGTCGGTTCCGATACTCAGCTGGTGGCCCCGGTAACGGTAGGCAAAGGCGCAACCATTGCTGCGGGTACAACTGTGACGCGTAATGTCGGCGAAAATGCTCTGGCAATCAGCCGTGTGCCGCAGTCGCAAAAAGAAGGCTGGCGTCGTCCGGTAAAGAAAAAGTAATTCTGGCTGGGAAATCCGGTCATATGGGATGAGGAGATAACATAATCTCCCGCCCACAAGCAGTAACTATAAAAATAACCCCACTCTCTACAAGGCTCGGGGCGCCCGAAAAAACGGGCATACAGGTTGACCGACAACGATATAAATCGGAATCAAAAACTATGTGTGGAATTGTTGGCGCGATCGCGCAACGTGATGTAGCAGAAATCCTTCTTGAAGGTTTACGTCGTCTGGAATACCGCGGATATGACTCTGCCGGTCTGGCCGTTGTTGATGCAGAAGGTCATATGACCCGCCTGCGTCGCCTCGGTAAAGTCCAGATGCTGGCTCAGGCAGCGGAAGAACATCCTCTGCATGGCGGCACCGGTATTGCTCATACTCGCTGGGCGACCCACGGTGAACCTTCAGAAGTGAATGCGCATCCGCATGTTTCTGAACACATTGTGGTGGTGCATAACGGCATCATCGAAAACCATGAACCGCTGCGTGAAGAGTTAAAAGCGCGTGGCTATACCTTCGTTTCTGAAACCGACACCGAAGTGATTGCCCATCTGGTGAACTGGGAGCTGAAACAAGGCGGTACTCTGCGTGAGGCAGTTCTGCGTGCTATCCCGCAACTGCGTGGTGCGTACGGTACAGTGATCATGGACTCCCGTCACCCGGATACCCTGCTGGCGGCACGTTCTGGTAGCCCGCTGGTGATTGGTCTGGGCATGGGCGAAAACTTTATCGCTTCTGACCAGCTGGCGCTGTTGCCAGTGACCCGTCGCTTTATCTTCCTTGAAGAGGGCGATATTGCGGAAATCACTCGCCGTTCGGTAAACATCTTCGATAAAACTGGCGCGGAAGTAAAACGTCAGGATATCGAATCCAATCTGCAATATGACGCGGGCGATAAAGGTATTTACCGCCACTATATGCAGAAAGAGATCTACGAACAGCCGAACGCGATCAAAAACACCCTTACCGGGCGCATCAGCCACGGTCAGGTAGATTTAAGCGAGCTGGGACCGAACGCCGACGAACTGCTGTCGAAGGTTGAGCATATTCAGATCCTCGCCTGTGGTACTTCTTATAACTCCGGTATGGTTTCCCGCTACTGGTTTGAATCGCTGGCAGGTATTCCGTGCGACGTCGAAATCGCCTCTGAATTCCGCTATCGCAAATCTGCCGTGCGTCGTAACAGCCTGATGATCACCTTGTCACAGTCTGGCGAAACCGCGGATACCCTGGCTGGCCTGCGTCTGTCGAAAGAGCTGGGTTACCTTGGTTCACTGGCAATCTGTAACGTTCCGGGTTCTTCTCTGGTGCGCGAATCCGATCTGGCGCTGATGACCAACGCCGGTACGGAAATCGGCGTAGCGTCTACTAAAGCATTCACCACCCAGTTAACTGTGCTGTTGATGCTGGTGGCGAAGCTGTCTCGCCTGAAAGGTCTGGATGCCTCCATTGAACATGACATCGTGCATGGTCTGCAGGCGCTGCCGAGCCGTATTGAGCAGATGCTGTCTCAGGACAAACGCATTGAAGCGCTGGCAGAAGATTTCTCTGACAAACATCACGCGCTGTTCCTGGGCCGTGGCGATCAGTACCCAATCGCGCTGGAAGGCGCATTGAAGCTGAAAGAGATCTCTTACATTCACGCTGAAGCCTACGCTGCGGGCGAACTGAAACACGGCCCGCTGGCGCTGATAGATGCCGATATGCCGGTTATCGTCGTTGCACCGAACAACGAATTGCTGGAAAAACTGAAATCCAACATTGAAGAAGTTCGCGCGCGCGGCGGTCAGTTGTATGTTTTTGCCGATCAGGATGCTGGTTTTGTGAGCAGTGATAACATGCACATCATCGAGATGCCGCATGTGGAAGAGGTGATTGCACCGATCTTCTACACTGTTCCGCTGCAGCTGCTGGCTTACCACGTTGCGCTGATCAAAGGCACAGACGTTGACCAGCCGCGTAACCTGGCAAAATCGGTTACGGTTGAGTAATATCTCTCGTTGATAGAAAAGGGCTTGTGGGCGGACAATAAAGTCTTAAACTGAACAAAATAGATCTAAACTATGACAATAAAGTCTTAAACTAGACAGAATAGTTGTAAACTGAAATCAGTCCAGTTATGCTGTGAAAAAGCATACTGGACTTTTGTTATGGCTAAAGCAAACTCTTCATTTTCTGAAGTGCAAATTGCCCGTCGTATTAAAGAGGGGCGTGGCCAAGGGCATGGTAAAGACTATATTCCATGGCTAACAGTACAAGAAGTTCCTTCTTCAGGTCGTTCCCACCGTATTTATTCTCATAAGACGGGACGAGTCCATCATTTGCTATCTGACTTAGAGCTTGCTGTTTTTCTCAGTCTTGAGTGGGAGAGCAGCGTGCTAGATATACGCGAGCAGTTCCCCTTATTACCTAGTGATACCAGGCAGATTGCAATAGATAGTGGTATTAAGCATCCTGTTATTCGTGGTGTAGATCAGGTTATGTCTACTGATTTTTTAGTGGACTGCAAAGATGGTCCTTTTGAGCAGTTTGCTATTCAAGTCAAACCTGCAGCAGCCTTACAAGACGAGCGTACCTTAGAAAAACTAGAACTAGAGCGTCGCTATTGGCAGCAAAAGCAAATTCCTTGGTTCATTTTTACTGATAAAGAAATAAATCCCGTAGTAAAAGAAAATATTGAATGGCTTTATTCAGTGAAAACAGAAGAAGTTTCTGCGGAGCTTTTAGCACAACTATCCCCATTGGCCCATATCCTGCAAGAAAAAGGAGATGAAAACATTATCAATGTCTGTAAGCAGGTTGATATTGCTTATGATTTGGAGTTAGGCAAAACATTGAGTGAGATACGAGCCTTAACCGCAAATGGTTTTATTAAGTTCAATATTTATAAGTCTTTCAGGGCAAATAAGTGTGCAGATCTCTGTATTAGCCAAGTAGTGAATATGGAGGAGTTGCGCTATGTGGCAAATTAATGAGGTTGTGCTATTTGATAATGATCCGTATCGCATTTTGGCTATAGAGGATGGCCAAGTTGTCTGGATGCAAATAAGCGCTGATAAAGGAGTTCCACAAGCTAGGGCTGAGTTGTTGCTAATGCAGTATTTAGATGAAGGCCGCTTAGTTAGAACTGATGACCCTTATGTACATCTTGATTTAGAAGAGCCGTCTGTAGATTCTGTCAGCTTCCAGAAGCGCGAGGAGGATTATCGAAAAATTCTTCCTATTATTAATAGTAAGGATCGTTTCGACCCTAAAGTCAGAAGCGAACTCGTTGAGCATGTGGTCCAAGAACATAAGGTTACTAAGGCTACAGTTTATAAGTTGTTACGCCGTTACTGGCAGCGTGGTCAAACGCCTAATGCATTAATTCCTGACTACAAAAACAGCGGTGCACCAGGGGAAAGACGTTCAGCGACAGGAACAGCAAAGATTGGCCGAGCCAGAGAATATGGTAAGGGTGAAGGAACCAAGGTAACGCCCGAGATTGAACGCCTTTTTAGGTTGACCATAGAAAAGCACCTGTTAAATCAAAAAGGTACAAAGACCACCGTTGCCTATAGACGATTTGTGGACTTGTTTGCTCAGTATTTTCCTCGCATTCCCCAAGAGGATTACCCAACACTACGTCAGTTTCGTTATTTTTATGATCGAGAATACCCTAAAGCTCAGCGCTTAAAGTCTAGAGTTAAAGCAGGGGTATATAAAAAAGACGTACGACCCTTAAGTAGTACAGCCACTTCTCAGGCGTTAGGCCCTGGGAGTCGTTATGAGATTGATGCCACGATTGCTGATATTTATTTAGTGGATCATCATGATCGCCAAAAAATCATAGGAAGACCAACGCTTTACATTGTGATTGATGTGTTTAGTCGGATGATCACGGGCTTTTATATCGGCTTTGAAAATCCGTCTTATGTGGTGGCGATGCAGGCTTTTGTAAATGCTTGCTCTGACAAAACGGCCATTTGTGCCCAGCATGATATTGAGATTAGTAGCTCAGACTGGCCGTGTGTAGGTTTGCCAGATGTGTTGCTAGCGGACCGTGGCGAATTAATGAGTCATCAGGTCGAAGCCTTAGTTTCTAGTTTTAATGTGCGAGTGGAAAGTGCTCCACCTAGACGTGGCGATGCTAAAGGCATAGTGGAAAGCACTTTTAGAACACTACAAGCCGAGTTTAAGTCCTTTGCACCTGGCATTGTAGAGGGCAGTCGGATCAAAAGCCATGGTGAAACAGACTATAGGTTAGATGCATCTCTGTCGGTATTTGAGTTCACACAAATTATTTTGCGTACGATCTTATTCAGAAATAACCATCTGGTGATGGATAAATACGATCGAGATGCTGATTTTCCTACAGATTTACCGTCTATTCCTGTCCAGCTATGGCAATGGGGTATGCAGCATCGTACAGGTAGTTTAAGGGCTGTGGAGCAAGAGCAGTTGCGAGTAGCGTTACTGCCTCGCCGAAAGGTCTCTATTTCTTCATTTGGCGTTAATTTGTGGGGTTTGTATTACTCGGGGTCAGAGATTCTGCGTGAGGGTTGGTTGCAGCGGAGCACTGATATAGCTAGACCTCAACATTTAGAAGCGGCTTATGACCCAGTGCTGGTTGATACGATTTATTTGTTTCCGCAAGTTGGCAGCCGTGTATTTTGGCGCTGTAATCTGACGGAACGTAGTCGGCAGTTTAAAGGTCTCTCATTTTGGGAGGTTTGGGATATACAAGCACAAGAAAAACACAATAAAGCCAATGCGAAGCAGGATGAGTTAACTAAACGCAGGGAGCTTGAGGCGTTTATTCAGCAAACCATTCAGAAAGCGAATAAGTTAACGCCCAGTACTACTGAGCCCAAATCAACACGCATTAAGCAGATTAAAACTAATAAAAAAGAAGCCGTGACCTCGGAGCGTAAAAAACGTGCGGAGCATTTGAAGCCAAGCTCTTCAGGTGATGAGGCTAAAGTTATTCCTTTCAACGCAGTGGAAGCGGATGATCAAGAAGATTACAGCCTACCCACATACGTGCCTGAATTATTTCAGGATCCACCAGAAAAGGATGAGTCATGAGTGCTACCCGGATTCAAGCAGTTTATCGTGATACGGGGGTAGAGGCTTATCGTGATAATCCTTTTATCGAGGCCTTACCACCATTACAAGAGTCAGTGAATAGTGCTGCATCACTGAAATCCTCTTTACAGCTTACTTCCTCTGACTTGCAAAAGTCCCGTGTTATCAGAGCTCATACCATTTGTCGTATTCCAGATGACTATTTTCAGCCATTAGGTACGCATTTGCTACTAAGTGAGCGTATTTCGGTCATGATTCGAGGTGGCTACGTAGGCAGAAATCCTAAAACAGGAGATTTACAAAAGCATTTACAAAATGGTTATGAGCGTGTTCAAACGGGAGAGTTGGAGACATTTCGCTTTGAGGAGGCACGATCTACGGCACAAAGCTTATTGTTAATTGGTTGTTCTGGTAGTGGGAAGACGACCTCTCTTCATCGTATTCTAGCCACGTATCCTCAGGTGATTTACCATCGTGAACTCAATGTAGAGCAGGTGGTGTATTTGAAAATAGACTGCTCGCATAATGGTTCGCTAAAAGAAATCTGCTTGAATTTTTTCAGAGCGTTGGATCGAGCCTTGGGCTCGAACTATGAGCGTCGTTATGGCTTAAAACGTCATGGTATAGAAACCATGTTGGCTTTGATGTCGCAAATAGCCAATGCACATGCTTTAGGGTTGTTGGTTATTGATGAAATTCAGCATTTAAGCCGCTCTCGTTCGGGTGGATCTCAAGAGATGCTGAACTTTTTTGTGACGATGGTGAATATTATTGGCGTACCAGTGATGTTGATTGGTACCCCTAAAGCACGAGAGATTTTTGAGGCTGATTTGCGGTCTGCACGTAGAGGGGCAGGGTTTGGAGCTATATTCTGGGATCCTATACAACAAACGCAACGTGGAAAGCCCAATCAAGAGTGGATCGCTTTTACGGATAATCTTTGGCAATTACAGCTTTTACAACGCAAAGATGCGCTGTTATCGGATGAGGTCCGTGATGTGTGGTATGAGCTAAGCCAAGGAGTGATGGACATTGTAGTAAAACTTTTTGTACTCGCTCAGCTCCGTGCGCTAGCTTTAGGCAATGAGCGTATTACCGCTGGTTTATTGCGGCAAGTGTATCAAGATGAGTTAAAGCCTGTGCACCCCATGCTAGAGGCATTACGCTCGGGTATCCCAGAACGCATTGCTCGTTATTCTGATCTAGTCGTTCCCGAGATTGATAAACGGTTAATCCAACTTCAGCTAGATATCGCAGCGATACAAGAACAAACACCAGAAGAAAAAGCCCTTCAAGAGTTAGATACCGAAGATCAGCGTCATTTATATCTGATGCTGAAAGAGGATTACGATTCAAGCCTGTTAATTCCCACTATTAAAAAAGCGTTTAGCCAGAATCCAACGATGACAAGACAAAAGTTACTGCCTCTTGTTTTGCAGTGGTTGATGGAAGGCGAAACGGTAGTGTCAGAACTAGAAAAGCCCTCCAAGAGTAAAAAGGTTTCGGCTATAAAGGTAGTCAAGCCCAGCGACTGGGATAGCTTGCCTGATACGGATTTACGTTATATCTATTCACAACGCCAACCTGAAAAAACCATGCATGAACGGTTAAAAGGGAAAGGGGTAATAGTGGATATGGCGAGCTTATTTAAACAAGCAGGTTAGCCATGAGAAACTTTCCTGTTCCGTACTCGAATGAGCTGATTTATAGCACTATTGCACGGGCAGGCGTTTATCAAGGGATTGTTAGTCCTAAGCAGCTGTTGGATGAGGTGTATGGCAACCGCAAGGTGGTCGCTACCTTAGGTCTGCCCTCGCATTTAGGTGTGATAGCAAGACATCTACATCAAACAGGACGTTACGCTGTTCAGCAGCTTATTTATGAGCATACCTTATTCCCTTTATATGCTCCGTTTGTAGGCAAGGAGCGCCGAGACGAAGCTATTCGGTTAATGGAGTACCAAGCGCAAGGTGCGGTGCATTTAATGCTAGGAGTCGCTGCTTCTAGAGTTAAGAGCGATAACCGCTTTAGATACTGCCCTGATTGCGTTGCTCTTCAGCTAAATAGGTATGGGGAAGCCTTTTGGCAACGAGATTGGTATTTGCCCGCTTTGCCATATTGTCCAAAACACGGTGCTTTAGTCTTCTTTGATAGAGCTGTAGATGATCACCGACATCAATTTTGGGCTTTGGGTCATACTGAGCTGCTTTCAGACTACCCCAAAGACTCCCTATCTCAATTAACAGCACTAGCTGCTTATATAGCCCCTCTGTTAGATGCTCCACGAGCGCAAGAGCTTTCCCCAAGCCTTGAGCAGTGGACGCTGTTTTATCAGCGCTTAGCGCAGGATCTAGGGCTAACCAAAAGCAAGCACATTCGTCATGACTTGGTGGCGGAGAGAGTGAGGCAGACTTTTAGTGATGAGGCACTAGAGAAACTGGATTTAAAGTTGGCAGAGAACAAGGACACGTGTTGGCTGAAAAGTATATTCCGTAAGCATAGAAAAGCCTTTAGTTATTTACAGCATAGTATTGTGTGGCAAGCCTTATTGCCAAAACTAACGGTTATAGAAGCGCTACAGCAGGCAAGTGCTCTTACTGAGCACTCTATAACGACAAGACCTGTTAGCCAGTCTGTGCAACCTAACTCTGAAGATTTATCTGTTAAGCATAAAGACTGGCAGCAACTAGTGCATAAATACCAAGGAATTAAGGCGGCAAGACAGTCTTTAGAGGGTGGGGTGCTATACGCTTGGCTTTACCGACATGACAGGGATTGGCTAGTTCACTGGAATCAACAGCATCAACAAGAGCGTCTGGCACCCGCCCCTAGAGTTGATTGGAACCAAAGAGATCGAATTGCTGTACGACAACTATTAAGAATCATAAAGCGTCTAGATAGTAGCCTTGATCACCCAAGAGCGACATCGAGCTGGCTGTTAAAGCAAACTCCTAACGGAACCTCTCTTGCAAAAAATCTACAGAAACTGCCTTTGGTAGCGCTTTGCTTAAAGCGTTACTCAGAGAGTGTGGAAGATTATCAAATTAGACGGATTAGCCAAGCTTTTATTAAGCTTAAACAGGAAGATGTTGAGCTTAGGCGCTGGCGATTATTAAGAAGTGCAACGTTATCTAAAGAGCGGATAACTGAGGAAGCACAAAGATTCTTGGAAATGGTTTATGGGGAAGAGTGAGTGGTTAGGCTAGCTACATTTAATGACAATGTGCAGGTTGTACATATTGGTCATTTATTCCGTAACTCGGGTCATAAGGAGTGGCGTATTTTTGTTTGGTTTAATCCAATGCAAGAACGGAAATGGACTCGATTTACTCATTTGCCTTTATTAAGTCGAGCTAAGGTGGTTAACAGTACAACAAAGCAAATAAATAAGGCGGATCGTGTGATTGAGTTTGAAGCATCGGATCTTCAACGAGCCAAAATAATCGATTTTCCTAATCTCTCGTCCTTTGCTTCCGTACGCAACAAGGATGGAGCGCAGAGTTCATTTATTTACGAAGCTGAAACACCATATAGCAAGACTCGTTATCACATCCCACAGTTAGAGCTAGCTCGGTCATTATTTTTAATTAACTCCTATTTCTGTCGAAGCTGTTTGAGCAGTACCGCTTTACAGCAAGAGTTCGACGTTCAGTATGAGGTTGAGCGAGATCATTTAGAGATAAGGATCTTACCCAGTTCATCGTTTCCTAAAGGGGCGTTAGAGCAGTCGGCCGTAGTGCAGCTTTTGGTTTGGTTGTTTTCGGATCAAGATGTTATGGATTCGTATGAAAGTATTTTTAGGCACTATCAACAAAATAGAGAAATTAAGAACGGCGTTGAAAGCTGGTGCTTTAGCTTTGACCCTCCGCCCATGCAGGGTTGGAAATTACATGTAAAAGGACGTTCTTCTAACGAGGATAAGGATTATTTAGTTGAGGAAATAGTAGGTTTAGAAATCAACGCTATGCTTCCTAGCACAACAGCTATTAGCCATGCCTCTTTTCAGGAAAAGGAGGCAGGTGATGGTAGTACGCAGCACATAGCGGTTTCAACAGAGTCAGTTGTTGATGATGAGCATCTACAGTTGGACGATGAGGAAACAGCCAATATAGACACAGACACACGAGTCATAGAGGCTGAGCCGACATGGATAAGTTTTAGTAGACCTAGTCGAATTGAAAAATCTCGCAGGGCAAGAAAAAGTAGCCAAACTATTTTAGAAAAAGAAGAAGCAACAACAAGTGAAAATAGTAATTTGGTTAGTACTGATGAGCCACACTTAGGTGGTGTCCTAGCAGCGGCAGATGTGGGTGGGAAGCAGGATGCAACCAATTACAACTCTATTTTTGCTAATCGATTTGCTGCTTTTGATGAGCTACTTTCAATTCTAAAAACTAAATTTGCATGTCGGGTGCTTTTTGAAGAAACCTTGGTTTTGCCAAAAGTTGGGCGTAGCCGATTACATCTGTGTAAAGATGGCTCACCAAGAGTGATTAAAGCCGTTGGGGTGCAACGTAATGGCAGTGAATTTGTATTGCTAGAGGTGGATGCATCGGATGGGGTGAAAATGCTTTCTACCAAAGTGTTGAGTGGCGTTGATAGCGAAACATGGCGGAATGATTTTGAAAAGATACGGCGTGGAGTGGTGAAGAGCTCATTGAATTGGCCAAATAGTTTGTTTGATCAATTATATGGACAAGACGGGCATAGAGGGGTGAATCATCCAAAGGGGTTGGGGGAGCTGCAAGTATCGAGAGAGGATATGGAAGGGTGGGCTGAGAGAGTGGTTAGAGAGCAATTTACGCATTAAAGGAATGACTGAAAGAGCCTGTAAACCCTTTTGTGTAAGTGCTTTTGCCGGTCAGTTAAAGGTGGCCATTTAAACGGTCACCAAATTCGATCATAAAACGGTTCATGGCCGGCTTCCAGTTGCGGATCGGCATCGTCCATTTCTTGGTCGCCGCCTGGATAGCCAGGTACACCACCTTCATCGCTGATTCGTCCGTAGGGAACACCTTGAGTTCATATTAATGGAATTTTCTACAAATAGCCTCCGTGGTTTTGAGGGGGGATTACAGACGATCCATAGTAGTAATCCAATGAGTTCTTGAGCGCGGCGACATGTTTGGACGCCTTGGCAAAAATTAGAGCCTGCTTGAAGTGCAGGCGAGCACGTGCTTGGACGATTGATCCATTCGCGGTCAAAAACTCAATCTTGGATGACAGCGTGTCAGGAAATCCAATATCGAAGTCCCGCCCCGTGTCAAAGTAGGGCATTTCATGATCAAAGGACGAAGCTTCCCAGGCCACTTCCCTAATATTCCAGCCGCTAGAAACAAGATTTCGTACGACTTCATCAACTTTTTTGCTTTCCAACTTGTCACAAAGTGCATAGGCAAGAGCTTTGGCGGCAGACACGTGCGTTTCCTCTTAAACATAGGTCGAACGGATACCCGAGGCAAAGCGGAGCATTAGTCCCAAAGCATCTCCGGTAGATCCGGAGGCTCCATACTGAAGGCATGGCATCTTGGGCATTGATATTTGAAACTTCTCTCTAGATAGCAGGGATTTCTTGGCCTTGCCTCATGCTGATAGCTTGTAAATATCACACGATCCTTAGCCCCACAAAGTGAGCATACTCCGTAGCTTTCATTTATAGAAATCGTCGTTAGATTGTCGCAGCATGTGCACGTTCCGACTATTTGCTCAGGAAGCATCGCCATACCTTGGCCTAGGTAAAGAAGATCAGACTCGTAGCCACATCGGTGGCAACTGAGCTTGTACGCAATGCCCATCTGGTTGTCTCACCTGAATCGTAACGTCAGAGCTATTCATCCATCCATTCGGCATCAATGTATGCCACTAAGCCGACCAGCTGACCGTTTGGACTGAAGTATGTTGCCTGCACCCCACTTGACATCTCATCAATACCACCGCACTGCGCTAGGCGCCGGTCCCACTTGCCCACAGAAGCGTCAGGATCGGCTGAGTTCCCCAAGACCCTTGTGAGCCATGCCTCCTTTAACTCAACCTCTCGAATGATTGCGTCGGCCAGCTCCTCCGCGTTATCTAGTTCGACATAGTCTGGAATTCGGACGTACGTTCTGAACACAGCTGGATACTTACTTGGGCGATTGTCATACATGACATCAACAATGTACCCGTTTGTGTAACCGTCTCTTGGAGGTTCGTATGACACTAGTGGTTCCCCTCAGCTTGCGACTAGATGTTGAGGCCTAACATTTTATTAGAGAGCAGGCTAGTTGCTTAGATACATGATCTTCAGGCCGTTATCTGTCAGGGCAAGCGAAAATTGGCCATTTATGACGACCAATGCCCCGCAGAAGCTCCCATCTTTGCCGCCATAGACGCCGCGCCCCCCTTTTGGGGTGTAGAACATCCTTTTGCCAGATGTGGAAAAGAAGTTCGTTGTCCCATTGTTGGCAATGACGTAGTAGCCGGCGAAAGTGCGAGACCCATTTGCGCTATATATAAGCCTACGATTTCCGTTGCGACTATTGTCGTAATTGGATGAACTATTATCGTAGTTGCTCTCAGAGTTGTCGTAATTTGATGGACTATTGTCGTAATTGCTTATGGAGTTGTCGTAGTTGCTTGGAGAAATGTCGTAGTTGGATGGGGAGTAGTCATAGGGAAGACGAGCTTCATCCACTAAAACAATTGGCAGGTCAGCAAGTGCCTGCCCCGATGCCATCGCAAGTACGAGGCTTAGAACCACCTTCAACAGATCGCGCATAGTCTTCCCCAGCTCTCTAACGCTTGAGTTAAGCCGCGCCGCGAAGCGGCGTCGGCTTGAACGAATTGTTAGACATTATTTGCCGACTACCTTGGTGATCTCGCCTTTCACGTAGTGAACAAATTCTTCCAACTGATCTGCGCGCGAGGCCAAGCGATCTTCTTGTCCAAGATAAGCCTGCCTAGCTTCAAGTATGACGGGCTGATACTGGGCCGGCAGGCGCTCCATTGCCCAGTCGGCAGCGACATCCTTCGGCGCGATTTTGCCGGTTACTGCGCTGTACCAAATGCGGGACAACGTAAGCACTACATTTCGCTCATCGCCAGCCCAGTCGGGCGGCGAGTTCCATAGCGTTAAGGTTTCATTTAGCGCCTCAAATAGATCCTGTTCAGGAACCGGATCAAAGAGTTCCTCCGCCGCTGGACCTACCAAGGCAACGCTATGTTCTCTTGCTTTTGTCAGCAAGATAGCCAGATCAATGTCGATCGTGGCTGGCTCGAAGATACCTGCAAGAATGTCATTGCGCTGCCATTCTCCAAATTGCAGTTCGCGCTTAGCTGGATAACGCCACGGAATGATGTCGTCGTGCACAACAATGGTGACTTCTACAGCGCGGAGAATCTCGCTCTCTCCAGGGGAAGCCGAAGTTTCCAAAAGGTCGTTGATCAAAGCTCGCCGCGTTGTTTCATCAAGCCTTACGGTCACCGTAACCAGCAAATCAATATCACTGTGTGGCTTCAGGCCGCCATCCACTGCGGAGCCGTACAAATGTACGGCCAGCAACGTCGGTTCGAGATGGCGCTCGATGACGCCAACTACCTCTGATAGTTGAGTCGATACTTCGGCGATCACCGCTTCCCTCATGATGTTTAACTCCTGAATTAAGCCGCGCCGCGAAGCGGTGTCGGCTTGAATGAATTGTTAGGCGTCATCCTGTGCTCCCGAGAACCAGTACCAGTACATCGCTGTTTCGTTCGAGACTTGAGGTCTAGTTTTATACGTGAACAGGTCAATGCCGCCGAGAGTAAAGCCACATTTTGCGTACAAATTGCAGGCAGGTACATTGTTCGTTTGTGTCTCTAATCGTATGCCAAGGAGCTGTCTGCTTAGTGCCCACTTTTTCGCAAATTCGATGAGACTGTGCGCGACTCCTTTGCCTCGGTGCGTGTGCGACACAACAATGTGTTCGATAGAGGCTAGATCGTTCCATGTTGAGTTGAGTTCAATCTTCCCGACAAGCTCTTGGTCGATGAATGCGCCATAGCAAGCAGAGTCTTCATCAGAGTCATCATCCGAGATGTAATCCTTCCGGTAGGGGCTCACACTTCTGGTAGATAGTTCAAAGCCTTGGTCGGATAGGTGCACATCGAACACTTCACGAACAATGAAATGGTTCTCAGCATCCAATGTTTCCGCCACCTGCTCAGGGATCACCGAAATCTTCATATGACGCCTAACATTTTATTAGTAAGCATGCTCGTTTTGTCACCCGCTGATGCTTACCGTTAATTAATATAATCACTTGTATTAAATAGACTTTCTTTAAAAATACAAGACACTCTGTTATTACAAATCGTGCATGCCGTCTATCCTGCTTGCACGATGCACATTATCTCACCCAAAGAACTCATAACATTTTAATTTATTTAGCATTAAATTAAAACTCTACCGGTAAACAAGCATCTCTAGGCGTAAAAAACAGGCACTTTTTTAAATCCCAGCTAGAATAGGCTGTATAGGCAGACAGTTGCAAGACAAGGAGCGTTTTATGTCTAACAGTCCATTTTTAAATTCTATACGCACGGATATGCGACAAAAAGGTTATGCGCTGAAAACTGAAAAAACTTACCTGCACTGGATTAAGCGTTTTATTCTGTTTCACAAAAAACGTCATCCTCAGACCATGGGCAGTGAAGAGGTCAGGCTGTTTTTATCCAGCTTAGCAAACAGCAGACATGTAGCCATAAACACGCAGAAAATCGCTTTAAATGCCCTAGCTTTTTTGTACAACAGGTTTTTACAACAGCCGTTGGGCGATATTGATTATATCCCTGCAAGCAAGCCTAGACGGCTACCCTCTGTTATCTCTGCAAATGAAGTGCAACGCATTTTGCAGGTTATGGATACTCGCAACCAAGTTATTTTTACGCTGCTGTATGGTGCAGGTTTGCGCATTAATGAATGCTTGCGTTTGCGGGTTAAAGATTTTGATTTTGATAATGGCTGCATCACTGTGCATGACGGTAAGGGTGGGAAAAGCAGAAACAGCCTACTGCCCACGCGCCTAATCCCAGCAATAAAATAACTCATTGAGCAAGCGCGGCTTATTCAGCAAGACGACAACTTACAAGGCGTAGGGCCATCGCTGCCTTTTGCTTTAGATCACAAATACCCTTCTGCTTATCGACAAGCGGCGTGGATGTTTGTCTTTCCCTCCAGCACGCTCTGCAACCACCCGTATAACGGCAAATTATGCCGCCATCATCTGCATGACTCCGTTGCGCGAAAGGCATTGAAGGCAGCCGTACAAAAAGCAGGCATCGTTAGCAAGCGTGTCACTTGTCATACATTTCGTCACTCGTTTGCTACGCATCTATTACAAGCGGGGCGTGATATTCGCACTGTGCAAGAACTCTTAGGGCATAACGATGTTAAGACCACGCAAATCTATACGCATGTGTTGGGTCAGCATTTTGCCGGCACCACCAGTCCTGCGGATGGACTGATGCTACTTATCAATCAGTAAAAGTAGATAAATATCTTTATGTAGCCCTGAGTAGCCCCTGATACTTTTTATGGTGAAAAAGATAAACAATCATAGAGGGGATAAATATGAGCCAGTTCTACCATTGTTCAGATAAGTTTAAGCAAGATACTGTCAATCACAGTGACCATTCATGGTCATTACACTTCCTCCAGTTGCCAGACAATGCCTAACATAAAAACGCAAAAGCCCAAAAGTCAGAGCTTAGGTGTTCTAGGCGTTTTCTAAGCGCTGAAGAAATACGTCTTACCGTAGATTGCGTGCGTTTCTGAAGCACATTTTCCTTATACATGGCTTTATCCCAGGCAGCTTCATCAAGCTCTTGGAGTAACAAGCCAGTAATAATGCGACACTCTCGGGTTTGTAGCGAGCCGCTGGTGAGATCGGAGTTATAGCGGAAAGGGGTCATTTGTAATTATTTGTGGGTGGAGGATAGTTAACTTATTATTGTAGTTGGAAGAGGCTGCTTTCCAAACATTAGCACCTCGTAATGCTTGTTACTGTATATTAATTTATGCTCTTAGCGCATGTTAATGGGCTATTACAATGCATAATGTCCACATCAAGATAACTGTGGCTTAACACCTGTACAAGCGAAAAAAATCAATCACCTGTCCGGAAATACGGGATCACTGTAAAGTGTTGGTGAGGCAGTCTAGGAGGGGGATTTAATTTGGGATACTGATGAAAGGATTATGATCAGTTGGATATAGGATCGTACTAAGCTGAGCGGCAGGTTAGCTAGATTAGTTAACCAGATAAGTGAAATCTAGTTCCAAACTATTTTGTCATTTTTAATTTTCGTATTAGCTTACGACGCTACACCCAGTTCCCATCTATTTTGTCACTCTTCCCTAAATAATCCTTAAAAACTCCATTTCCACCCCTCCCAGTTCCCAACTATTTTGTCCGCCCACAGGGCTGCCGACCGGCGGCCCTTTTTTATAAGTGATATCAATAATTCCATTATTCATATGCCCATTGATATAAATATATTCTGAATTATTGCTAATGTCTGATAATAAACTTGATTTCTTGCTGTTTTAATAATATTTAAATAATAAATTTATATTTAAGATTGAGTAATTAATATTATTTTTAGATAAAGTTGTCTCTTTGGTGTACTATTCCTTTGGATCAAAAATACACTTATTAATATAAGTGATGATTCATGGTAAAGGATATATTATATCAATGGAGTTTTTATGAAGCGTAATATTATAGGCGGTGCATTCACTCTGGCATCTCTAATGCTGGCCGGGAATGCACTGGCAGAAGATGGTGTTGTTCACTTCGTCGGTGAAATTGTCGACACGACTTGTGAAGTTACCTCCGATACAGCCGATCAAATTGTCCCACTGGGTAAAGTCAGTAAAAATGCTTTTTCAGGTGTAGGTAGTCTGGCGTCACCACAGCAGTTCAGTATTAAGCTTGAAAAGTGCCCGGCAACCTACACTCAGGCAGCCGTTCGTTTTGATGGTACAGAAGCGCCTAGCGGCGACGGCGACCTGAAAGTGGGTACGCCGCTTACAGCGGGCAACCCTGGCGATTTTACCGGTACAGGACAAGCGATTGCGGCAACGGGTGTCGGTATTCGTATTTTTAACCAGTCAGATAACTCGCAGGTTAAACTTTATAACGATTCTGCCTATACCGCTATCGACGCGGAAGGCAAGGCTGAAATGAAGTTTATTGCACGCTATGTGGCAACCAATGCAACCGTAACGGCGGGTACGGCGAACGCCGATTCACAATTTACTGTCGAATATAAGAAATAATTTATCAAGGGCCTTTTTATTCAGTTGGCTTTGGCCAGGGAGTCGTTATGTCCAGAAAAAGTTGTTTAATCAGGCTCTTTAAAACAACCGTTTCATGTAAGTTATTTACCGCGATTATACTCAGTGTTTTTTTAGTCCAACCAGCATTAACCTATGCAGGCGTTGTCATTGGTGGTACACGGGTAGTTTACTTAAGTAATAACCCAGATAAATCTATTTCTGTATTTAGCAAGGAAGAAAAAATTCCTTATCTCATCCAGGCATGGGTAGATCCGTTTAATAAAGAGGATAAAAGCAAAGCACCGTTTACCGTTATTCCTCCGGTATCACGATTAGAACCCGCGCAAGAAAAAGTATTACGCATTATTCATACCAAAGGTGTGTCATTGCCTGATGATCGCGAGTCAGTCTTCTGGCTGAATATTAAAAATATTCCGCCCTCTGCGAGCAACAAAGCGGCGAACTCACTGGAAATCGCAGTTAAAACGCGTATCAAGCTGTTCTGGCGACCGGCAAGCATTCTCCTGATTCCCGAAGATGCTGCACCGAAGGTGAAGTGGCACCGGGAAGGGCGAAACCTGATTGCAGAGAATCCCAACCCGATTCATATCAGTGTGATGGATGTCATCGTTGATGGTCATGATGTGCCCCTCAACATGCTCCGTCCTTTTGAAACGCTCACGTTACCTTTACCTGCTAATTCTGCGGGAGGCCAAATGATCTGGCGATTTATTAATGATTACGGCGCAGTCAGTGACCCGATAAAAATGACGCTGTAAGCAAGGGAAAAGGATAGGCGTATTATGATGACGACCAGAATAAAGGTTGGCCTCACGGCAGGGACGTGTCTGATTTTCTCGCAAAGCCTGATGGCCGAGGTCAGTGTATTCAATCCGGCGCTTCTGGAAATCGACCATCAATCCGGAGTCGATATTCGCCAGTTTAATCGGGCAAACCTGATGCCCCCAGGTGTTTATAGCGTTGATATTTTTATCAACGGTAAAATGTTTGAACGTCAGGATGTGACCTTTGTTCAGGATAATCCCGATGCTGATTTACACGCCTGCTTTGTCGCTATTAAAAAAACGCTAACCACCTTTGGCGTAAAAGTTGATGCGCTGAAATCGCTCAATGATGTAGATGAAACAGTCTGTATTGATCCTGGGCCACGCATTGAAGGGTCATCATGGCAGTTCGACAGCGATAAACTGCAACTGAATATCTCCATTCCCCAAATCTATATGGATGCGATGGCTTATGATTACATCAGCCCCTCGCGTTGGGATGAGGGGATTAACGCGCTCACCATCAACTACGATTTTTCTGGTTCACATACTCTACGTTCGGATTATGGTTCACAAGAGACAGATACCAGTTATCTCAATCTGCGCAATGGACTGAATATTGGGCCGTGGCGATTACGCAATTACAGCACCTTAAATACGACCGATGGCAGTGCAGAATACAACTCTATAAGCACCTGGATACAACGTGATATAGCTGCGTTAAGAAGCCAGATTATGATAGGTGATACGTGGACGGCGAGCGATATCTTCGACAGTACGCAAATTCGTGGCGCACGCTTGTATACCGATAACGATATGTTGCCTGCCAGCCAAAACGGATTTGCCCCCGTAGTGCGTGGGATTGCAAAGTCTAACGCCACTGTCATTATTCGCCAGAATGGCTACGTGATTTATCAGTCAGCCGTTCCACAAGGTGCTTTTGAAATTACCGACCTCAACACCGCCAGTACAGGTGGTGATCTGGACGTAACCATCAAAGAAGAAGACGGTAGCGAACAACGATTTACTCAACCTTATGCGTCGTTAGCCATCCTCAAACGTGAAGGTCAAACTGATGTTGATGTCAGTGTGGGAGAATTACGCGATGAAGATGGCTTTACCCCTGACGTTATTCAGGCTCAGATCCTTCATGGTTTTCCCTACGGTTTCACCTTGTATGGAGGTATGCAGGCTGCTGAAAAGTATGGTTCTGCCGCTTTGGGTGTCGGTAAAGATCTTGGCGCATTGGGCGCAATTTCTTTCGATGTGACACATGCTCGCGCGAAATTTAGCCATGATGATACGGAAACCGGTCAGTCTTATCGCTTCCTGTACTCGAAACGCTTTGACGATACGGATACCAGCTTGCGCCTGGTTGGCTATCGTTACTCCACCGAAGGTTATTATACCCTCAATGAATGGGCGTCCCGGCGTAATAATCCTGAAGATTTCTGGGAAACCGGTAACCGCCGCAGCCGTGTGGAAGGAACGTTAACGCAATCACTGGGCAGAGATTATGGCAACTTATATCTGACATTAAGTCGCCAGCAGTACTGGCATACCGATGATGTTGAACGATTAATGCAATTTGGCTACAGCAGTAGCTGGAAGCGTCTCTCGTGGAACGTCTCCTGGAGTTATTCCAATACTGCCCGGCAGGGGACGGGGAACAACCATGCCAGTGATAACACCAGTGAGCAGATCTACATGCTCTCTTTATCTGTTCCTTTATCGGGTTGGTGGGGGAATAGTTACGCCACCTATTCTGTTTCACAAAACGATAATTCCGGTAGCTCACATCAACTTGGACTCAGCGGTACGGCGCTGGAAAGAAATAACCTTTCCTGGAATTTAATGCAGTCCTATAACAGCCATGATGATGAGGTTGGCGGTAATATGTCCCTGACCTATGATGGCACTTATGGCACGGTGAACGGCAGCTATAACTACAGCCAAAATTCTCAGAGGCTGAATTATGGTATCAGAGGGGGAATTCTGGCTCACAGCGAAGGCGTAACGTTAAGCCAGGAGTTGGGTGAAACCATTGCTCTTGTTAAAGCACCAGGGGCTGCCGGGTTAGAAATAGATAATATGCGCGGTGCTGCGACGGACTGGCGCGGCTATACGGTCAAGACACAGCTAAACCCTTATGATGAAAACCGGGTAGCAATCAGCGATAACTATTTCTCGAAGTCGAATATAGAACTTGATAATACCGTCGTTACGATGGTTCCCACGCGTGGTGCAGTGGTTAAGGCCGAATTTGTTACTCGTGTAGGTTATCGTGTGCTTTTCAGAGTGGCGGGTACACAAGGTAAACCAGCACCTTTTGGCGCTATTGCTACAGTACAAAATACAAGCTCCGCTGATTCAGGAATTGTCGGTGACCAGGGGGAGCTTTATCTTTCGGGCCTTCCTGAAAAAGGGCAGGTGATGCTCTCCTGGGGAGAAAATGTCGCCACTACATGCACCTTCGATTATTCACTTTCAATACCAGAAAGTGAAAGCGGCTTAATTGAACAAGGTGTGACATGTCATTAAAAGGATTTTTATGAAAAAGTATATTATAGAGTGGTGTTTTACTGTTTTTCTTCTCTCCTTTAGTGGTGCAACACTTGCAACCCCTAAAGGTATCTGTACCCCTGATAATGGTGCTTTTCATAGTACGCTTGATTTTTCAGGTTATCTGATTATGGCAAGCCAAAACCAAGTCGGAACGATGTTTAATACTACAGTCACAAATGGAGAAAGTTATCCTGCACACTGCTATTGTGATACAGGAAATGTGGGGGAGTTTCCTCATATTTACTATACAGCAAGAATAAATGAAGCATTAAGTTATGCAGGAGTTCGTTCTAATGTTAATTACTATAATCTAAACCCAAACCTTGATGTAGGCATATCAATAGATATTCTTGGTGTAGGATTTGTTAATGCCCCTTTTGAGTATCATGCTAACATTCTTCCCACCTCCGATATTTATAAATGTAGTCGCCAAGAGCCATTAACTATTTCTAGTGGTGCTAAAGCTATGATTTATTTTTATATCAAAAAGACATTTGCTGGGAAGGTAATTATCCCAGAAACACTTGTGGCGAAATTGTATGGAGCTATAAGTCGTGATACGCCGATTGATTATTCACAACCGATGGCTGGTGTTTATATTCGTGGTGATATCACTGCACCGCAAAGCTGTGAAATTAACAGTTTAAGACCCATTGATTTTGATTTTAAAGAAATTCCTGCGGCAGATTTTTCATCGGTTGTCGGGAGTACGGTGACAACGCATAAAATAACCAAAACTGTCACCGTGGAGTGTGTAAATTTAGGTATTCTGAATACCGATGATATCAGTACGTCTTTTTATGCTACCGAACCCAGTACTGATAACTCGATGGTTGTAACATCAAATCCTGGTGTAGGGATAAAAATTTACGATAAAAATAATAAGGAAATCAAAGTCAATGGTGGCGAATTGCCGACTGATATGGGGACAACAACCGTTTATGGCGAGAAAGTCGGTAGTGTCACTTTTTCTGCCGCTCCTGCAAGTCTCACTGGCGATCGCCCCGCTCCAGGTATATTTACCGCGACAGCAACGATAACAGTTGAGATTGTTCGCTAATCGAACTGACAACGGCGAATCCTCACGCCGTTGTCATCTTATGCATTTTCCCTTGCGCATTTTTACGCATCATGACAAAAAAATGACATCACTTTCATTTTTAATAATCCATAAAAATCAATTTATTACGCGATAACTTTGTTTTGTCATAAAACTGTCATAAACCTTACATATAACTGTCACCTGTTTGTCCTATTTTGCTTCTCGTAGCCAACAAACAATGCTTTATGAATCCTCCCAGGAGACATTATGAAAGTTATGCGTACCACTGTCGCAACTGTTGTCGCCGCGACCTTATCGATGAGTGCTTTCTCTGTGTTTGCAGAAGCAAGCCTGACAGGCGCAGGTGCAACCTTCCCTGCGCCGGTGTATGCCAAATGGGCTGACACTTACCAGAAAGAAACCGGTAATAAAGTTAACTACCAGGGTATCGGTTCTTCCGGTGGCGTAAAACAGATTATCGCTAATACCGTTGATTTTGGTGCCTCTGACGCGCCGCTGTCTGATGAAAAATTGGCTCAGGAAGGCCTGTTCCAGTTCCCGACCGTGATTGGCGGCGTGGTGCTGGCTGTTAACATTCCAGGGCTGAAGTCTGGCGAACTGGTGCTGGATGGTAAAACCCTCGGCGACATCTACCTGGGCAAAATCAAGAAGTGGGATGATGAAGCCATCGCCAAACTGAATCCGGGTCTGAAACTGCCTTCACAGAACATTGCTGTAGTACGCCGCGCAGATGGCTCCGGGACTTCCTTCGTCTTCACCAGCTACCTGGCGAAAGTGAACGAAGAGTGGAAAAACAACGTTGGTACTGGCTCTACCGTAAAATGGCCGATCGGTCTGGGCGGTAAAGGTAACGACGGTATCGCCGCGTTCGTTCAGCGTCTGCCGGGTGCAATTGGTTACGTTGAATATGCTTACGCTAAGCAGAACAACCTGGCGTATACCAAATTGATCTCCGCTGATGGTAAACCGGTTAGTCCGACCGAAGAAAACTTCGCTAATGCAGCAAAAGGCGCAGACTGGAGCAAAACCTTCGCTCAGGATCTGACCAACCAGAAAGGCGAAGATGCATGGCCTATTACCTCTACCACGTTCATTCTGATCCATAAAGATCAGAAGAAACCAGAACAAGGCACCGAAGTGCTGAAGTTCTTCGACTGGGCATACAAAACCGGGGCTAAACAGGCGAACGACCTGGATTATGCCAGCCTGCCGGATAGCGTAGTTGAACAGGTTCGCGCTGCGTGGAAGACCAATATTAAAGACAGTAGCGGCAAGCCGCTGTACTAATAAAACTCCAGGCCGGGTACGGTGTTTTACGCCGCATCCGGCATTACAAAATGACTTTGTAAACGCGTTTAACTGAAGAGTAACTTATGGCTGCAACCAAGCCTGCTTTTAACCCACCGGGTAAAAAGGGCGACATAATTTTCAGCGTGCTGGTAAAACTGGCGGCGCTGATTGTGCTATTGATGTTGGGTGGCATTATTGTCTCTCTGATCATCTCATCCTGGCCGAGCATTCAGAAATTTGGTCTGGCTTTCCTGTGGACCAAAGAGTGGGATGCGCCGAACGATATCTACGGGGCGCTGGTGCCGATCTACGGTACGCTGGTGACCTCGTTTATCGCGCTGCTGATCGCCGTCCCGGTGAGTTTCGGTATCGCCCTGTTCCTGACCGAGCTTGCGCCTGGCTGGCTGAAGCGCCCGCTGGGTATCGCCATTGAGCTGCTGGCTGCCATTCCAAGTATCGTTTACGGCATGTGGGGCTTGTTTATCTTCGCGCCGCTGTTCGCCGTTTATTTCCAGGAGCCGGTCGGCAATATCATGTCGAATATCCCGATTGTCGGCGCGCTGTTCTCCGGCCCGGCCTTTGGTATCGGTATCCTCGCGGCAGGCGTGATCCTCGCCATCATGATTATTCCGTACATTGCGGCGGTAATGCGCGATGTATTCGAACAAACCCCGGTGATGATGAAAGAGTCAGCCTACGGTATTGGCTGCACCACCTGGGAAGTTATCTGGCGTATCGTTCTTCCGTTCACCAAAAATGGTGTTATCGGCGGCATCATGCTGGGGCTGGGGCGTGCGCTCGGTGAAACCATGGCGGTGACCTTTATCATCGGTAACACCTACCAGCTCGACAGCGCCTCGCTGTACATGCCGGGCAACAGTATCACCTCTGCGCTGGCGAACGAATTTGCCGAAGCGGAATCCGGTCTGCACGTTGCCGCACTGATGGAACTGGGCCTGATCCTGTTTGTGATTACCTTCATCGTCCTCGCCGCATCGAAGTTTATGATTATGCGCCTGGCTAAGAATGAGGGGGCACGCTAATGGCTATGGTTGAAATGCAAACCACTGCGGCGCTGGCTGAATCCCGCCGTAAAATGCAGGCGCGTCGCCGCCTCAAAAACCGTATTGCGCTGACGCTCTCGATGGCGACGATGGCTTTCGGTCTGTTCTGGCTGATCTGGATTTTAATGTCCACCATCACTCGCGGTATCGACGGTATGTCGCTGGCGCTGTTCACTGAAATGACGCCGCCGCCCAATACGGAAGGTGGTGGTCTGGCGAACGCCCTGGCAGGTAGCGGGCTGTTAATTTTGTGGGCCACGGTATTCGGTACGCCGCTGGGCATTATGGCGGGGATTTATCTGGCGGAATATGGTCGTAAATCCTGGCTGGCAGAAGTGATTCGCTTTATTAACGACATTCTGCTCTCTGCGCCGTCGATTGTGGTTGGTCTGTTTGTTTACACCATTGTGGTGGCGCAGATGGAGCACTTCTCCGGTTGGGCGGGTGTGATTGCCCTGGCGTTGTTGCAGGTGCCGATTGTTATCCGCACCACCGAGAACATGCTGAAACTGGTGCCGGACAGCCTGCGTGAAGCGGCTTATGCGCTGGGTACACCGAAGTGGAAGATGATCTCCGCGATTACGCTGAAAGCGTCGGTGTCCGGGATCATGACCGGTATCCTGCTGGCGATTGCCCGTATTGCTGGTGAAACCGCACCGCTGCTGTTTACCGCGCTTTCCAACCAGTTCTGGAGCACGGACATGATGCAGCCGATCGCCAACCTGCCGGTGACGATCTTTAAGTTTGCGATGAGTCCGTTTGCGGAATGGCAGCAACTGGCCTGGGCCGGGGTATTGATCATCACCCTGTGCGTACTGCTGCTGAACATTCTGGCGCGCGTTGTTTTTGCGAAGAATAAACACGGTTAACACTTCGCCGGATGCGGCGTGAACGCCTGATCCGGCCTACGGTAAGCCTGATTAGCGAAGTGCATCAGGCACGATGAGGAAAAGATTGCAATGAGTATGGTTGAAACTGCCCCGAGTAAAATTCAGGTTCGTAATTTGAACTTCTACTACGGCAAATTCCATGCCCTGAAAAACATCAACCTGGATATCGCCAAAAACCAGGTAACGGCGTTTATCGGGCCGTCTGGCTGCGGTAAATCGACGCTGCTGCGTACTTTCAACAAAATGTTTGAACTGTATCCGGAGCAGCGTGCGGAAGGTGAGATTTTGCTCGATGGCGACAACATCCTGACTAACACTCAGGATATCGCCCTGCTGCGTGCGAAAGTGGGCATGGTGTTCCAGAAACCGACGCCGTTCCCGATGTCCATCTACGACAACATCGCCTTTGGCGTTCGTCTGTTTGAGAAGCTCTCCCGTGCCGACATGGACGAGCGCGTGCAGTGGGCATTGACCAAAGCCGCATTGTGGAACGAAACCAAAGATAAATTGCACCAGAGCGGTTACTCTCTCTCTGGTGGTCAGCAACAGCGTCTGTGCATTGCGCGTGGTATCGCCATTCGCCCGGAAGTGCTGCTGCTCGACGAACCATGTTCGGCGCTCGACCCCATCTCCACCGGGCGTATTGAAGAGCTGATCACCGAACTGAAGCAGGATTACACCGTGGTGATCGTCACCCACAACATGCAGCAGGCTGCGCGTTGTTCCGACCACACGGCGTTTATGTACCTGGGCGAATTGATTGAGTTCAGCAACACGGACGATCTGTTCACCAAGCCAGCGAAGAAACAAACAGAAGACTACATCACCGGTCGTTACGGTTGATTCAGGAGTGCGTTATGGACAGTCTCAATCTTAATAAACATATTTCCGGCCAGTTCAACGCCGAACTGGAAAGTATCCGCACGCAGGTGATGACCATGGGCGGCATGGTGGAGCAGCAGCTTTCTGATGCAATCACCGCGATGCATAACCAGGACAGCGATCTGGCGAAGCGCGTCATCGAAGGCGACAAGAACGTCAACATGATGGAAGTGGCGATCGATGAAGCTTGCGTGCGCATTATCGCCAAACGTCAGCCGACGGCGAGCGACCTGCGTCTGGTTATGGTGATCAGTAAAACCATTGCCGAGCTGGAGCGTATTGGCGACGTGGCGGACAAAATCTGCCGTACTGCGCTGGAGAAATTCTCCCAGCAGCATCAGCCGTTGCTGGTAAGTCTGGAGTCGCTGGGCCGTCATACCATCCAGATGCTGCACGACGTGCTGGACGCGTTCGCGCGGATGGACATTGACGAAGCGGTACGTATTTATCGGGAAGATAAAAAAGTCGATCAGGAGTACGAAGGTATTGTTCGTCAACTGATGACCTACATGATGGAAGATTCGCGCACCATTCCGAGCGTACTTACCGCGCTATTCTGTGCGCGTTCAATCGAACGTATCGGCGACCGCTGCCAGAATATTTGTGAGTTTATCTTCTACTACGTGAAGGGGCAGGATTTCCGTCATGTAGGCGGTGATGAGCTGGATAAACTGCTGGCCGGAAAAGACCCGAAAGAGTAACGCTAACAGTAGGTCAGATAAGGCTTTTACGCCGAATCTGGCAATCAGCCCGGTCATACATAGTTACCGGGCTGATAAACTTTCTCCCTGAAATATTGCCACACAAACTCACCTCGAAACTCTCCCCAGTGCAATGCAAATATATTATTTCATTTGAATTATTTTACTTTTAATGTAGTGCCCCGTTATAAAAAATTTTTTGTTATTCCTTTCATTTATATCGTTACCCGCACAGAAAATGGAAAAGAAAACAAAAAACCAGGGTAAAAGCCCTATATCGGAACATAAAAAATGAGCGATTTTTTACAGTATTCATAGGTGGTTTAGTCATAATCGTATCAAAACAACACCAAAGTGTTCTTTTTTATACAAAACGGTTATGTATTGTGAGCGGGCGAATAAATATTGTGTTCAGGAGAAATGATTATGGCTATATCATCATATAGTACAGTTACAGATAAATTTGCTACTCTGACTAAAATGCCAGATGAAAATCTGAATGAAAAAAATAGAACGCAAAAATATTCAGGAAAAATTGGTTTGTCTCTTGATGATGTGGGTAAGTATTCAGTAACTCATAAAGATATAACAAACATTTTAGCTGGTGATAGTCAATCTTTTCTTAAACGAAGTCTTTGGGAGTTTATACTCGATCTTTTTCCCATGTCTCATATTAAGGAGGCTAAACAAGCCATTGTAGATTTTGTGACGAAAACTGATGATAAAGTTGAGATGTTTAATAGAGTTAAATCTCTCGCCGATCAAGATCAACAATGGCGCTTTAATACGACTACAGAATTTACTGTAGATGAAAATAAAGACATTATTGTTAGTAGAGTATTTAATATAAATATTAATGCGCAAGATTATCATAATGATGCTGAAAAAAACACAATGCGTTCTTTATTTTCTGAAGAACTCAGCTTGGATATTTATAAGCATGATATTCATTTTGATCAGAAGGCTTTTCAATCAGGGATGCTGAAAATACAGTTCCCAAATGATAATGAAAAGCTTAGCGTATATTTAAAAAATAAAATCCCCTTTGAAAATATCACAATTGATTTATCTGCGCTGGAAAAAGAAGCCCTGGCATCTCTAAAATATTGTAACTTTAAAAAAGTGACATTCACTGGTGCTATCTCTTACGAAAATCTTAATGGTTCAGTATTTGGAAATTGTTTTTTTGAGGACTGTATTTTCGAGAATGTGTCACTTGTTAGCTCCAGGTATCGAGTAAAACCAAATAATGAAATACCTATTTACGGCGTGTTTAAAGAGTGTTTTCTGTATCGATGTGAAATAAAAAATTTTAACATAGACACATCAAAAATATACTCTGTAAATCAAGATCCCAATGTGGGTAAGCCAGTTGGTGCATATCTGTTTATGCAATCATTTGTATATGAATGTACTCTTCTGAATGGAGTGTGTAAAAATGCAAGTATTATTGCAAGCAGTTTGTTATGTTGTAAAATAGCAAAGCTTAATGGTGCTGAAATGGATTTCATAGGGACTTCGTTTTATCACAAATATAGATGTGAATTAAAATATGATAATCATTTTTATATGTGTGATTTTAGCTCCTCTGATATGACATGCAAACGAAATGGAATTCGCAAAGATTTACTGGATTTTGATCCCAGAGAATATTTCAAAAAGGATGGAGGTAAACTTAATCTGGATAAACACATTTCAAACCTTATCTACGTTAATCTTTTCCCTAATATGAGTGGCGGTCGTTATATAAATGATAAATACGTTGCTGATGATATAGATAAATATTTAAAACTTAGTAATTGCAATTTACTTAAAACTTGTTTGGGCGAGTCAATCAATGGAATTAAATTGGATGATTGTGCTATTGATCCTTCAACCACTTGGTTAAGTGGTAATCTTGCTGCGAATAGCCAGATTAGAATTCCTGTTTATATGGACATGAAAGGAGCTATAGCTGAAAATGGCATTTCAGATTTCATGGAAAATTTAATGGAAGTTAATTCATGGGTGGAAGAATTCAATAATCATGGCAAGGATGCGATAAGTCATTACGAAAAGGAACTATTATATTTACAATCTTTGTTGGTCAAGCTGGGTAGCTTCAATCTTGATGATGAAGGCAAAAAATATCAACTTAATGGTGAAGCTATCCAGTATATTATATTAAATGTTTTGTACAATATAGAAAAAGATATAGCCAATGAAATAGATATTGATAAAGTGAATTTCATGCATAACCTCTATACTGGATTCTTTTGGCAAAGACCTTACGATGAACGTAACTATTTAAAAATAAATCGTTCTGCTATTTCAAACAGCGCAAGATTTCACTTCCACTTTAATTTTAATGATTTGCGGGATATTTACAAAGACTATAATAATAATCATGAAGATGATAATTTTGATAAAATGCAAAAGATTTTTTTAGCATTGAATGAATTTAAGGAAAGAACGGAAATAAATTACAGGGATTATAGGAATGTATCAAAATATGTAGATGATAAAGTCGATTTATTCTCTAGCATTGAGCAATATTTACGGTGGATAATTGAGAAAAATAATGACTATAATAAGGAGAATTATGGAGATATAAAAGATAAATATGCCAAACTTATGGTTGAAAGAAATGACTTAGTCGACACTAAGGATCAATTGATTAAAGAGGTTTTTTACTTAAATAATAAAGACAATAAAGATAAAAAATATGCTGACAGAATTAATGAGATTAAGGGAATAATAAAGACAATAGATGAAAAAGTACCAAATATAAGTAAAGAGATTCTACATCTTAAGGATAAAACAGAGAGATTGGAGAAAGAGTATGAACAAGAAAATACACTTAATGATGTAGTTCAAAATATCAGGAGTTGGCTAAAAGAAAATCAAAATATGGTGAAAGCTATTAAGAAAATTGATACTGAATAACATGGCGAATAAATAAACGGATCAAGTCGTTCCTGTGACAATGAGGTTATACAAAAAGACGCTTACTCATCAGAAATCTGGTATGCTTTAATTAAACCAGTGTCGCTGATGTGTAAGCGTTGACGTTGGGAGACGATTAAATGGTTATACCACTCCTACGCCTTTTCCAGACGGCGTATAAGAGTGCAACATGTTGAGTTTTCCGAGTGAATGGTGCATTTTACTAACCGAGCCATTTGAATCAACCAACGTAATAAAAAAGACTGGAATAATAAGCCTGTATTTATTATTCATCGCAATCGCACTCTACGGTTTTATCCTGCAGAAATGAGACTACTTCCAGCGGTTGTGGATTATCCCTGGGCGATAGTCATAGTCTGGTGTCAGGATTCACAAATGACCTGTTACCTGACATGGATATAAACACAACATAGAGTGCGGTAGTTAATCTGAATCATCTATTTTTCGGCTACACAGCACAAAACAACATTATTGATTCTTTATAAGAGAGAATCTCTCCATCATTTTTATATAAATCATTATTAAGAAAATCCAGAAGCTCTTGCCTTACACTATAAATATTGGCTTTTTGATCAACCAACGACAGTAATATATCCTTGATACATTTTAATTTTATATCTCTATCAGATATTGTATTAAGTGTGAAGATGATATTACGTTTATTAGAACTGGAGAACCAATATTTTAGAGTATTATTCGTCCACTTTGTTGGTGTCTTAATTAGTTGTGCTGTTGTTGTTTTTACATTGTTAAATGTAGAACCGCTAAAATTTGTCCCGGCGCACGAAATGAAATTCATTTCTGAATTGTCAAAATTGCAATTCTTTATCTCACACATATCAAAATTAATATCATGAAATGTCGAACATTTCATGTTTGCATGTGAAAATAAACATGCAATAAACGTTATATATTGCAAACTGGAATGACAAAAAGATTTATTTTTAAAATCAAAAGAACAGGTTTTTTTGACTTTGAAGTTGTTATTATATCTGCAATGTAAAGAAATCATGTTTTTTATTAACTGATAACACCACTGTGATGATTCTGGTAATTCATTGGTGTATAAAAGGACGTTTTCATCGAATATAACCTGTGTATTATGGTTATTTATTGAAGATATATGGAAGCTATCATTTGTTAAAGCTATGGTTGTGCTAAAATTATGATGGTGATCATAGCTCATGAAATCAAATGTAACAATGTCGTTGTTTCCTTTCTTTTCTTTGTGATATGCGTTTAAAAAAGAAATATTTTCGATCTGTTCATCAGTTAATGTAAACGGCATTTCGTCATCAAATAAAGCATAATCGGCATTTGGGACTGGAATATTTTCAATTGAGCATAGTTTTAATAAAAAAATATGAAAGCAATGGAACTTATTTTTGTCAATAAGAGAACTTAATCTCTGTTGTATCTTCTGTAGTTGTCCTTTGGGAAGTAAATGCTGTAAATTTGAAAAAGAGCCATCTAAAACATATTTGTATGTAAAAAGGTCATCTCTTGGACCATTTATTAAAAAATCGTCAGGCAATTTAGAAAAACGATTGAGATGACATAAATATTCCATTTGCTCCATGTCTATATACTTATGGGGAACTGCGTGGTTTGGTGGTGTGCCAATAAGATTATCCATAAATCACCTTGATAAAATTTAATAAAATCTATTTATTTTAACCTCGACAATAAAAGCGGCTATAAAAAAACGCTCATTTTCTGTTGCTGCGGTTAACCCGTGGAATGTACCGTTAACCCCCAAAAAATTGCAAATCCAGGGTGAACACCCTGGGTTAAAATGGAAATAATGAGCTATTTTTTACAGTATTCACCGGTAATATAAGTAACACTTGTTGCTAACCTAACTAGCAGTACAGTTAATTAACAACATAGAAGTTATTGTTTTTCAAACAACTCAATATTGCACGCCGGAGGATTTATGGTCGCTAAATTAAAACCAGATGTTTTTGTTAATACTAATCCTTTTTTAGATGCAATGTATAAGGAGAGGCTTAGTCATAAAGGCTATTCTGATAAAATTGCTTTAAGTATTAATGATAAGAAATATAATGTAAACTCTAAGGATATTGAAAATATTCTTGATGGCAAAGGGGATTTATTTAAAAAACGTACACTGTGGGAGTTTGTTCGCGATCTTTTTCCTGGAACTCATATTAAAGAAGTCAAAGGTTTAATTTACGAATTTGTCACGAAAGTTGATAATAAAGCCGAGGTGTTCGATAAGATTAAATCTCTGGCAAAAAAAGAACAACAATGGCGATTTAGTACTAAGACAGACTTTACCACAAATGAAAATAATGAAGTTATTGTGAGTAGATCCTTTAATCTCTACACGGGGGCTACTTCGAATGATAACGAAAAAAAACAGGTTTCTTCAGAGAGATTAACACTTGATAATTATATTGATGATTTACATTTTGATAATTCTCCCTTGAAGAGATTTACGTTTGATGATTATGCTGTAAAACTTACGACACTGATTAAAAATAAAATTCCTATTATTAATACAACAATCAATTTATCATCGTTGTCTAAGGATGTTTTAAATTCATTAAAATATTGTAGTTTTAAAAATGTAATTTTTTCAGGAGTGATAAACAGCCCTAACCTTGAAGGTCCGGTTTTTGAAAATTGTTATTTCGAGGATTGTAAGTTCAACAACATACAGCTTTATGAGACTAATGATGATACTGTGGGGTCAGGAAATAAAAAACCAATAAAAGGTATGTTTAAAGGTTGTTTTATTTCTAAATGCAAAATTGAAAATTATAGATGTGAGACGTCTAAAATCTACACCGTTACACAACCTGATAGTATTCAAGAAAAATTAGGTTCTTATCTCTTTATGCAGTCTTTCGTTCAGGATTGTATAATTCAGGGAGGACGTTGTCCTGGTTCGAGTATACTTCTGAGTCATTTTTATAACTGTACGATAGCGAAACTTGATGCTCATGGGATGGATTTTTTGGCAAACGCATTCAATAAGTCTGGTGATAACGAAACCAGGGCGCAGGATCAGGGAACTGTGTTTGATTGTTGTAATTTGAATAGTATTAAAATGAACTGTGGTCTTGGTAATGTGAGTTCAGATGAATATAAGTTTAACCCCGAAGAGTATTTTTCTGATTACATTGAAAGAAGATCGAGAAATCTTAAGTTGGATGATAATTTTTCTAACTGCGTAGAGAATATCGAGAAGGCTGTTACAACTTCATTTAGCAAGGGAAATTCAGAGAATGATAATATCTCCTTTAATTGTTGTGATTTGAGGAGGGCCAATTTAGACAATTATTACAGAGAAGATTTGTGCAAAGACTGTTCTATTGATCCAGATTCAATTTATTTAGAAGATGGTGTTACACCGATAAAATATATTTATACGAATCTGGACGGAGCTATAAGTAAAGACCAAATACCTAATTTCTTAAAAAAGGTAAGTGCTATCAATAGCGATGTAAAAGATTTTTATAATACTGAGCTAAAGATTAAGGAAGAATATAATAACGCATTTTCAGATTTAGAGTCGTTTTTGTCTACACTTTATGTTGAAAATAAATCGTACAAAGAGAAATATCATTTTAATAACGGTAGGGCTGAGTTTTTTATTTTCAAAGATATGCAGTATAAAGCACAAAATATCATTACTAATATGATAGAAAGTGACCGAATTAAGTTTATTGAATCTATCATAAAAAAAATCATTCCACCGGCAGATGTAAAAATGCCTACTAAAGATTCAGACAAATTTATTCGACAAAAACAGCATGAGTCTCATAACCAATTTGATATTGATTATAAATTGAATTATGGTGACCTTGTCCCCCTTTTTGACGGTGTTGAAGAAAAACAAATTGAAGTGCTAAAAATCCAACTTGAAAATATAAAAAGTTTCAAAGCATATTACGACTCAGAACTCAATAAGTTTGCTTCCGATTTTCGAAATTTTTCCGGTGCATTTGCAATTAACTGGGAGGATTTACTAAAAAACTATCAGGAAATAAGAGCTTCCATTAAAGATTACGATGACTTATTGCGAGAAATTAAAGAGTTAACCATAAATCGGGATAAATCATTAGAGGAGAAAAGTACTTTATTTGATAACAAAAGGGACAAGTGGAATAGTCAAGAAGTACAGGATGAAGTAAAGGCATTAAACAAGAAGATTGCTGACTGTGACAATGAGATACGTTCTAATCTTAATATTGTTCAAAATTTTAGACGCGAGAATCAATATAAAGCTAATAAAAAAATCAGTAACGCGATGCTTAATATTCTGGATTGGTTCGAACGGTATCCCGATATTGTGAAAAATATAACCCAGGCTTAACCATACAGAGGGTGAGCGACTGGACGATTAACGACATAAATTATTTACAGGGAATAGACGCTTACTCATCAGACACCTGGTATTTTTTATCTCAAACCAGCGTGACTGATGTGTAAGCGTTGAAGTAAGGAGGCGATTATCGCGTTATATTCCAGCCGCGTGCCTTCCAGAGTGCAGGCAGCTGCGCCAGCTCGGTAAATGTGGTGACTTTCGGGTGAACGATCGGTTTATTGTGCGGGTCAGCGCAGAAGTAAAACACTTCCATTCCGGCATCTATCCCTGATTGCGCACCGGCGCTGGAGTCATCGACCAGAATGCAGTTTTCAACGTTCACATTCATCGCTTTTGCCGCATGGAACATTAACGCCGGGTCGGGCTTCCAACGCTGGATATCGTAGCCGCTGAACAGTTTTTCCGGGAAGTAGTGCAGCATCTTGAGCTTACCCAGCGAATGCTGCATTTTGTTGATCGGACCGTTAGAGACGACGCACATCGGCACGTTAATGCTCGCCAGCAATTCGTTCGCTCCTGCGATGTCCTCAAGTTCGGTATCAAACAGACGCGCCACTTCTGCGCGGTAAACGTGCTCGGCATCGGCCTGGATCATCGTCACGCCCTGTTCTTTACTGATGATGTCGATGATTTCGTAGAGTTTTACGCCTTTAAAACGGGTAAAAATCTCCTCCAGGTCAACGTGAATGCCAAATTCCCTGAACATCGTGACATAGGCGCGAGAGCAAATGACCTCGCTATCGACCAGCGTACCGTCGCAGTCGAAAAATACCGCTTCTATCTGGGACATGTCTTTCCTTTATCGTTAGTTTAACGTTTTCGTCATGCCAATTCGCATGACGCAATCGTTGCCGTATAAGCAAATACAATGAAAAAAAGTTATCTTCAGCCGTCCATATTGTCTCATTTTGGTATACGATAGCGACGGATTTTCCCTCCTTGTTCGGAAATAGATAATGAGTCAACAACACACAACCCAGGCTTCTGGCCAGGGGATGCTGGAACGCGTGTTTAAACTGCGCGAACATGGCACGACGGCACGGACCGAAGTGATCGCCGGTTTTACCACCTTCCTGACGATGGTTTACATCGTTTTTGTTAACCCGCAAATTCTTGGCGTTGCTGGCATGGATACCAGCGCCGTCTTCGTCACTACCTGTCTGATTGCTGCATTCGGCAGTATTATGATGGGACTGTTTGCTAACCTGCCAGTTGCACTGGCACCCGCTATGGGCCTGAATGCGTTCTTCGCTTTTGTGGTTGTGCAGGCGATGGGCTTGCCGTGGCAAGTCGGGATGGGCGCAATCTTCTGGGGCGCGATTGGTCTGCTGTTACTGACGATTTTCCGCGTTCGCTACTGGATGATTGCCAACATTCCGGTGAGTCTGCGTGTGGGCATTACCAGCGGTATCGGTCTGTTTATTGGCATGATGGGGCTGAAAAACGCAGGTGTGATTGTCGCTAACCCGGAAACGCTGGTGAGCATCGGTAATCTGACTTCTCACAGCGTACTTCTGGGTATCCTCGGCTTCTTCATCATTGCTATTCTGGCCTCGCGCAACATTCACGCGGCGGTGTTGGTTTCTATCGTGGTGACGACGCTGCTGGGCTGGATGCTGGGTGATGTGCACTACAACGGCATCGTTTCTGCGCCGCCGAGCGTAATGACTGTCGTGGGTCATGTAGATTTAGCCGGGTCGTTTAACCTCGGGCTGGCAGGGGTGATTTTCTCTTTCATGCTGGTCAACCTGTTTGACTCCTCCGGTACGCTGATTGGCGTGACTGATAAAGCAGGTCTGGCGGATGAGAAAGGTAAATTCCCGCGCATGAAGCAGGCACTGTATGTCGACAGTATATCTTCCGTGACAGGTTCGTTTATCGGTACTTCTTCTGTTACGGCGTATATTGAGTCCTCTTCCGGCGTTTCTGTTGGTGGTCGCACCGGTCTGACGGCAGTTGTTGTTGGTCTGCTGTTCCTGCTGGTTATCTTCCTGTCGCCGCTGGCGGGGATGGTGCCTGGCTACGCTGCAGCTGGTGCGTTGATCTACGTTGGTGTGCTGATGACCTCAAGTCTTGCTCGCGTGAATTGGCAGGATCTTACCGAATCCGTTCCAGCGTTTATTACCGCCGTGATGATGCCGTTCAGCTTCTCGATTACCGAAGGTATCGCACTGGGCTTTATCTCCTACTGCGTGATGAAAATCGGCACCGGACGTCTGCGCGATCTTAGCCCGTGTGTGGTTGTGGTGGCGCTGCTGTTTATCCTGAAGATTGTATTTATCGACGCCCACTAAAACCGATAGCGCGTTAAAAACCCGCCATGCATGATTGCTGGCGGGTTTTTATTTAGATCTTAACTCGCTGAATAAACTCACCAAATGCGGTCAATTGCCCGGTCAGGTGGTCCAGCGTACCCTGATCAATCACTTCCCCGGTTTGCGGATCAACTTTGTTCTGAATCACGCCGCCCATAAATTCCGGCTTGTTCATCACCATTGCATCGAGGAAAACCAGAATCTGGCGCAGGTGATACTGACAGCGCGCGCCGCCAATCACGCCCATTGAGCTGGTCTGAATCAACACCGGTTTACCGGCCAGAGGTTGATCCGGCAGGCGGGAAAGCCAGTCGATGGCATTTTTCAGCCCACCCGGTACCGAGTAGTTATATTCCGGCGTGACGATCACCACACCGTCAGCCTGACGGATCTGTTCCGCCAGAGCTTCAACCGTTGCTGGAAAACCTTCTTCCTGCTGTACGTCAGCGTCATACAAGGGAATGTCGGCAATGGAAGGTAACGCATTGACTTCCATGCTCGCCGGAGCAATTTTCGGCAGGGTACGTGCAACCATGCCATTAAATGAGCCTTTGCGCAGGCTCCCCAGTAACGTAACCACCTGCAATTTTTCAGACATGATGACTCCTGTGGTTGTCTATCAATTTGGCGAAAAAGCCTTCACGGTAGAGAGCTGGGCAAAACGCATCATCCGGCTGGTAGGATTGTTGGCGCGGCTGTGAATATCGGGCAGGCTTTTCCAGCCGTGTTTGCCATCTAACTCCCAGACACTGAGCTTTTCAATCGTGGGCGTGACCGACACGGACCACACCAGCACGTCCTCCGCGTCGCATAACGCTTCTACATGATTTACATGAGCACATTTCAGGCGTCCGGCAATGGGCAGTAGTTGCAGATCGCGCGGATCGTCATTCAAAACATCACCGGTTAGTTTTAGCACGCTTCGGCGCAGCGTGATGAGCTGCGCCCGCGCTTCGTTAGGATCGTTTTGTTTACTGATCCATAGCGATTCATTGCTGGAAAAGGTGTGGTTATCGGACGCGTGTGGGCTATGAAACCCGCGCGTCGCACGCTGCAGTTCCATATCGAGGCCACATTCACCTTCGGTTGTTAACGCCACGCCGACCATATTCCCGGCATAGGAAATAGAAAACGAAGGCAAATTTTTATCGCTGAAAACCGGTTTTCCTTTCGGCAGGGTGACGATTTCCGGCAATTCGCCAATGCCATACAGCATGAACATCAGTTCTGCGAGTAAACCTCTGGACGCCAGAAAACGGCTTTGACGATGAGGGGGAATGTTTCGGGCTTCTTGATGACACTGGGAGGGGAGACGAACAGAAATCAGATGTCCTTCCGTTAAAATCCCTCGGGCAAAGTGAGTCGCCATTTTTCGCTCCATGCTTAATGGTCCATTATGAATACAAGAGTAATCATTTACTGGAATGATGGACAGACTAAAGCGACTAAAAGTTCGATTCAGATAAGTTTATTACAACTTTTTTACATTTCATTGTGAAATTGGGTCGCGTTTCATACGATTCGGTTATGCCATCGACGCGTAAAGATTTTTAATGGTTTCCCGTAACCAGACGATCTTCGGATTACGGCTGTTCCGTTTATGCCACAGAAGGGTAAAAGGGACTTCCAGCTTTTTTTGCTGGCTTTCATCAAACGGGAGAGGAAGAGCAACTAACGGCAGTTGATGGAGTTGATTGTAGTACTGACAGTAGCGCGGCGCGGTCGCCAGTAGTAGATTGTCGGGTTGCGCTGCCATAAACAGTGACTGCTCGAATTCCGGCAGGCTCATTGCAATAGTACGTTCGCGCCCCAACTCCTGTAACACATTGTCCAGCGCCCAGGTATCGCTCTGTTCCCAGCAAATGCTGATATGCGGATAACGTAAAAAGGTGTCCAGATTCCACGCTTCATGCAGTGCCGGATGATCTTTGCGTAACCAGACGCAGGGCACATCACTAAACAGCACTTCATAATCAATGGCTAACGGTAGCGAGCTTAACAGCTCCCGCGAACGGGGATGACTTTCGCGACCGGAAAAACCAATATCCACTTCACCACGAGTAATGGCATCTAAGGAATCGTAATCCCAGTTACGTAATTTGATGGTCGCCTGCGGGTAACGTTGGTAGATCCGTTTCGACAGCGCATTAAGCATGATCATCATTAGCGGTGATTCTGCTGCCAGCTCAAACTTCAGGCCGCGCGGTGTCTGGTGGTGCGGTTTATCCAGCAGCAGGTTGCTCATTTGCATCCACTCCGCCAGATTTTGCTCCATGCTGACCATTAGCGGTGTGGGCGACAGCCCCAGCGGTGAGTTCACAAAGAGCGGGTCGTCAAACCACGCTCTTAACTTTGCCAGCGACTTACTCACCGCCGAAGGGGTCACGTTCATCCGCTTCGCCGCTTTGGTCACGCTACGCTCCTGCATCAGCAGTTGCAGACAGAGCAGCAGATTGAGATCAAGCGTGGTGATGGATTTCTTCATGAGCGGCAACCGGGCGTCCAGGCGCGACGAACATAATCAGCAACAGGCTCACTATGCTACAGGCAATCAGAATCCCGATCAGCATATTCCATGCGCCGATACCAACCACCGCCGCCAGCCAAATCCACAGTGACGAACCGCAAACTTGCGCAATACCTAAGGTCGAGCTGGCTACGCCCGCGCGTAATGAAAACGGCCCTAACGCCTGACTCATCGCTACGCCAAAACCTACCGAGAAACCGGCGCAAATCAGCGTGATACCAAACAGCGAAACCGCATGGGAAGGTGAAACGGCAAGGGTGATCCCCGCCGCCAGGAATAACACCTGTGAGGTGATCATCAACGTACGTGGCTTAAAAATTCCCAGCGCAAACGGCGTGGAGAATGAAACGGTCATGCTGACGCCAGCGGTCAACGCCATAATGGTGGCGTATTCTCCGCGCTCAAAACCCATGATTTCCATCAGCAATACTGGCGACGTGTTGACGAAGGTGAGGATCACCGAAACGCTGAGGGTGGTGATAACAACACGGCTGAGGAAAAACCGGTTAAGCAGTGACTCGCTATTTTCTCGTGGTTTGTCCGAAGCTGCGGGGGCCGCAGGGCGCGTTTCTTTTAAAATAAACAAAGACAACATCAGTACCGCGATGCCCATCGTTGCCATCGTCCAGAACAGACTCTGCCAAGGGAATTTAAGCATAATCAGGTGTCCGAGCACCGGCGCTAACACCGGAATGATGCAGGTAATGCCGTTGAGTAGCGACAGTACCTTTGCCCGACGTCGATCATCCAGTGTGTCGCGTAAAATGGCGAACGCCACCACGTAACAACAGCCCGCGCCCAGCCCCTGTAGAAAGCGCCCTGCAAGAAATAACGTGCTGGTTTCAGCCAGTGAACAGAACACCGAGGCGATAATAAATAGCGCCGCGCCGGGTATGGCGACAGGCTTTCTCCCTGAACGATCGGCCACTTTACCGGCAAATAACATCGCAGCTGCCATGCCCGCCAGATAAACGGAGAACGCAATATGCAACTGCGCTTCGCTGGCATTGAGATCGGCGGCGATGCGCGGTAAACCAACGAGGTACATATCAATCCCGGCGGGATAAAGTAAAACCAGGGCAAAACTACAAATCAAAAAGCGGGACATGGGCTAAAGCGTCCTGATAGCAAGGTGACGCAAAGCATACGTGGTGAAGGAGAATCAGGCGAGTTGCCATTTGGACATAAGTGATTTCCTGACAGGCAAGAAGCCAGCGAAATGGCTGGCTTCTTGAAGGGATCAGCCAAATTTAGGTAACACGTTAAAGACGTTACCGAACCAGCATAAAATTACGGTTATACCAAAGAGAATGACAATCGCCGGAATAAGATTGCCGCCCCAGACCGTGAACATCTGATTGGGAAACTTCTTGCGAGCTTTGATTGCCAGCACTGCGGGAATAATGACCGCCCAGATGGTGGCGCACAGTCCGGCACCGCCGATCCCGTAAATGAAGCCGTTCGGGAAGATCAGATACAACAAAGCAGGTGGCAGGAAGGTTAACAGCACGGTTTTGAAACGCCCGCCGTGGGAGTTATCAATCTTAAACAGATCCGCCAGATAATCGAACAATCCCAGCGTGACACCAAAGAACGAACTGGCAACAGCTAAGTTGGAGAACACCAGCAGGCAAAACTCGATAATCCCATGCTGTTTGGTGCCGAGGAACGATTTCACCAGCGAATCAACGTTGCCGCCTGAGGAGATTATCGCCTTAAAGCTTTCGCGCGGAATATTCCCCATCGTGCAATAGAGCCAGAAGAGATAAATCACCAGCGCCAGCAGCGAACCAAAGACCACGCTTTTGATTAACTTATCTTTGCGTTTGCCATAGCAAATAATCAGGCTGGGAATATTGCCGTGGAAACCAAATGACGCCAGACACACCGGCAAAGCCATAAAGATATACGGGAAGTAAGACGTTCCCGCAGTGGTGCTGGTGGCATCGCGCAGAATGGAGTAATCGACCTGGAAGAAGAAAGGGTGATGCTGCCAACTTACTGATTTAGTGTATGATGGTGTTTTTGAGGTGCTCCA